>Ga0210404_10000635_pt1 | contig 16983 bp, 16 predicted proteins | sample IncBWH28MmetaG_FD_155455 | JGI IMG/M metagenome (GOLD analysis project Ga0210404, IMG submission 155455) | Forest soil microbial communities from Barre Woods Harvard Forest LTER site, Petersham, Massachusetts, United States - Inc-BW-H-28-M | ecosystem: Environmental > Terrestrial > Soil >... | reverse complement strand
GAATCTCCGGCAGCTGGTCAAGCGACGGAATCGGCCACGGCTCCGCGCCGTTCGCCAGGTAGCCGTCGGACAAAATAATGACCGGGACCATGTACTTGATCGCGATCCGGCTGGCCTCCAGCGCGATCCAGAAACAATCGCCCGGAGACGACGGTGCCAGAATCGGAACCGGCGCCTCCGAGTTTCTGCCGTAGAGCGCCTGCAGCAAATCCGCCTGCTCGGTTTTTGTCGGCAATCCCGTTGAAGGCCCGCCGCGCTGGATGTCGCAAACCACCAGCGGCAGTTCTACCGCCACCGCCAACCCCAGCGCCTCGGTCTTCAGCGCCATGCCTGGTCCGGATGTCGACGTAATCCCCAGCGCGCCCGCATACGCCGCGCCGATCGCCGAAGTAATCGCCGCAATTTCATCCTCGGCCTGAAACGTGATTACCCCGAAATTCTTGTATTGCGAAAGCTCGTGCAGAATGTCCGACGCCGGGGTGATCGGATACGATCCCAGAAACAGCGGCAGCCCCGCCTTCTGCGACGCCGCCACGAATCCCATCGCCAGCGCGGAATTCCCGCTGACGTTGCGATACGTGCCCGGCTTCAGTTTGGCCGGCGGTATTTCGTAGCTGATCTGAAACGCTTCGGTCGCCTCGCAATAACTGTAGCCCGCCTGCATGGCTAGCCGGTTTGCTTCCACCAAGGCCGGCTTGCTCTTGAATTTGTCCTCGATCCATCGCAGCGTGCCGTCCATCGACCGGTTGTAGAGCCAGTAGCACATCCCCAGCGCAAAAAAGTTCTTGCACCGATCCACGGTCTTGTTGTCGAGCCCCAGGTCCTTCAGCGCCGCGCGAGTCAGTTTCGTCAGCTCCACCGTGAACAGCCGGTACCCGTCGAGCGAATGGTCTTCCAGCGGATTCGACGTCATCTGCGCCTTGCGCAAATCGGTCTCGCCGAAATCGTTCAGGTTGACGATCAGAATCCCGTTCGGCTTCAGGTCCGCCAAATTCATCTTCAGTGCCGCCGGGTTCATGGCAATCAACGCGTCCACGCTGTCGCCCGGCGTGTACACATCGCTTGAGGAAAAATGCACCTGGAACCCGCTCACTCCCGGCAGCGTGCCGGCCGGCGCGCGAATCTCAGCGGGGAAGTCGGGAAGTGTCGCGAGGTCGTTGCCGTAGAGCGCAACCGTATTCGTGAACTGGCTGCCGGTGATCTGCATTCCGTCGCCCGAATCTCCGCAGAATCGGATGACGGCCTGCTCTCTGATTTCGCGCTTGCGTTCCGAAGGCCGAACCGAGGTTGTGGACATGGATGCGGTATCCCCACCCTTTTAGATGATTGCAACACTGCGCGAGATGCCGCGCCTGCATTCCCCCGAACGCCGGCGGTGAAAAATAGCTCTCGTCTGTGCAAAGCGTAACACAAACCGAAGCCGCCGGGCCACAGAGCCGCGGAAAGGTAATCTGATTTCTAAGAATCTCGGGCTGCGATGGCGTTCACCCTGCGGATTTCTTCGCCCGCTCGCGCCGCAACGCCTGCAGGAAATAAATCGCCAGCCCGGCGCCAAACACGCCCCAAAAGTAGGGGATCTTCTGGGTGACGGTGAACACCGCCATGGCCGCGGCGGCGGCCCACATCATCAACTCGCCGCTAAAGCCATCCGCCCAGTTCGCTTTTGCGCCGCCCGCGGGCACGCGCGGCGTGAGCGCGGGCCACAGTCGAGGTACGGCGGCCCGATAGCGCCGGTAGCTTTCTCCCTGCGCTGCGAGCAGTGTCTCTTCCTCACGCAAAATCAGCCGGTAGACGATGATCAGCATTCCCAGCACGATCACTACGAACCCCCCGCGGCTCGCCAGCATTCCCACACCCATCGCGAGCAGCATGTTCCCGAGGTACAGCGGATTCCGCAGATGGCGATACGGCCCATCGGCCACGAGCTGCTCGCCGTGCAGCCCGGCGTCGTGAATGATCGAACTGTGCAGATATGCCCCGGCCCAGGTGCGCATCAGCGCGGCAAGGACCGCCCATGAGGTGGCCACCGCAAACAACACCACCGTAAGGTGATCGATCCGCGCGCCCGCTGCCGTTTGATGGCGGTAGATCAACCGGCCGATCGCGGCGCACACGTTGACGTGATCGACGAAATAAAGCAGAAAACCGAGCCAGAAAATTCCGAAGATGAACCAGAAGCGCGCGCGAAATTCCCACTCCGTGGCTGCGAAGCTCATGGCGTCCGGATTCCTCCCCAGGCCGCACCGGCTGCGGCCCGCCGAGTCGTACATGATACGCGCGCCGCGCCGGAATCATTTCAAAATCACCCATCTCAAGTTGACGCCTTGCATCTCTCGCGGTATTGTCAGCCACCGAGTTTCGATTTCAGGGGGGAGGAATCATGCGAAAGAAGTTTGGAGTGATCGCCGTGCTGGCTGGTGCGGCGCTTTTCGTGCTGGCTCTGGGTGGATTTTTCGCGCCGAAAGTTTCCGCCGTCGGGCCGATCGCTACCGATTGCGACCGAGCCTGCCTGGAAGATCTCGCCACGCAGTATCTCAACGCGCTCGTCGCGCACGATCCCAAGCGCCTGCCGCTTGCGAAGGATGTGAAGTACACGGAAAACGACCAGGTGATGGATGTCGGCGACGGATTCTGGGGCACCGCCACTCAGGTCGGCGGCTACAAGCACTGCTTCTCCGATCCGGTGGTCGAGCAGATCGGCTGCATGGTTACCATGCATGAGGGCGATCACGTGCTGATTATGGGCATGCGCCTGCGGGTGCAGCTCGGCCGGATCACCGAAATCGAAACCACCTACTACCGCCAGGGCGGCGGGGGCCCTTCGAACATGGAAGGCTACGATAAGAGCACGACCGAGCCGATCTGGTTCGAAACCATTCCGCCCGCCAAGCGGGTCTCGCGGGCCCAGCTGATCAACACCGCCAACATGTACTTCGCTGGTCTCGAGAATAACGACGGCAAAGGCGTCTATCCCTTCGCCGACGATTGCGATCGCATGGAAAACGGTGTCCACACCACCAACAATCCCACGCTTTCGCCCAACGCCGCGTTCAACGCGTTCGGCATGAGCTGCATGGCGCAGTTCAAAAGCGGCTACTACGCCGTGGTCACGCGCATTCATCACCGGCGTTTTCCGATCGTCGACGAAGAGCGCGGCATTGTCTGGGCCTACGTAATGTTCGATCAGAACGGAACCGTGCACACCATCACGCTGACCAACGGCCAGACCGTCTCAATGGGAAATATTTTCAATCGTCCGTCGAGCCTCGAGGTCACGGAAGCATTCAAAATCACCGACGGAAAAATTCGCCGCATCGAGATGGTCGGCTCGGGATTGCCGTACCATCTGAATTCGGCATGGGGCGGCATCAGCGACAAGTAACAGCCAGGGAGAAATCGCGGACATGATGAAATCGTTTCCCATTGCCGGCATGGCGGCAACGGCCATGCTGGTTTGTCTCGTGGCTCAGGCGGCGCGCGCGCAGCAACCGGCGGCAGCTCCGGCTCAGGCTCCCTCGCCGCAAGCCGCCAACCTGGGCGCCGGCACGGAAACCGGCATCGGCACATTCCAGACTCACTGCATGGGCTGCCACGGCAATCCCAGTGTCCCGCAAGCTCCCGCGCCGGATGCGATCCGCCAGATGACTCCCGAGCGAATCTACGATGCGCTGACCAGCGGCTTGATGAAGCCGCAAGGCGACCAGCTGACCGACGATCAGCGCAAAATGCTCGCCACCTTCCTCAGCGGCCGGCCCCTCGGCAGCTTGAAAGAAGGCGACGCCAAGGACATGGCGAATCATTGCGCGTCGAATCCGCCGCTGAAGGATCCTTCCACCGGTCCGCAATGGAATGGCTGGAGCCCTGACGTCGTGAATTCGCGATTCCAGACAGCGAAGGGCGCGAACCTCACGCCGGAGCAAGTCCCGCAACTGAAATTGAAATGGGCGTTCGGCTATCCGACCGGTCTTTCCGCTTACGGCCAGCCCACGGTCGTTTCCGGGCGCGTTTTCGTCGGCACGGACATTGGTTACATTTACTCGCTCGACGCCGCCACCGGATGCGTCTACTGGTCGTATCAAGCCAAGGGCGCCTCGCGGCCCGCGGTCACCGTGGCGCGCGTGAGGGGCCACGGCAAGACGAAATACGCGGCGTATTTCGGCGACGCTCACGCGAATGTCTACGCCATCGACGCGCAAACGGGCGCCGAACTCTGGACCACGCGTGTGGACGACCACTTTGTCGCGCGCATCACCGCCGCGCCAAAGGTTTTCGAAGGGCGCGTCTACGTGCCGGTTTCCTCCTCCGAGGAATTTTCATCCTCGAACCTCGATTATTCCTGCTGCACAGGGCGGGGCAGCATCGTCGCGCTCGACGCGGACACGGGCGCTCAAGTCTGGAAGACCTACGTGGTGCCAACCCCGGTGCCCGAGCGGAAAAATTCCAAAGGCGTGCAACAGTACGCGCCCTCGGGCGGCTCCATCTGGAATTCGCCCACCATCGACGCAAAACGCGGCGCCATTTACGCCGGCACTGGCGACGGCCAGACCGATCCGGCGCCCGATACTACCGATTCGATCATCGCGCTCGACCTGAAAACCGGAAAAATGTTGTGGCACTACCAGGCACAGTCGGGCGACGCGTTCATGGGCGGCTGCAACGGCGATCAACGCACCGATAACTGTCCGAAGGTAAACGGCCCCGATCAGGACATCGGTAATTCGCCGATCCTCCGCGACCTGCCCGAAGGAAAAAGCGTGGTCGTCTTCGGAATGAAGGACGGTACGGTCACGGCGCTCGATCCGGATCATGACGGCGCGGTGGTGTGGAAGGTGCACGCCGTCGACATCCCGCCCGACCAGGCCAACACATTCTTCGCGCGTCTCAATGGGATTGTCTGGGGCGGCGCGGCAGACGATCAAAACGTGTATTACGGACTGCAATCGGGCGGCATGGTCGCGGTGAAGCTCAGCACGGGCGAGATTGCGTGGCGCGCATCGTTCCCGAAAACGGGCACTGCCCGCGTAATCAATTCCGCAGCTGCAACGGCCATACCCGGCGTCGTGTTCCTGGCCGGCTCGGACGGCAAATTGCACGCCCTTTCGACAACCGAAGGCCGCCTGCTCTGGGAATACGACACAGCGAAGACATTCGAGACGGTGAACAAAGTTCCGGCGAAAGGTGGAGCGATCGCCTCGATCGGCCCCTCGATCGCGGGCGGAATGCTGTTCATCGGCTCAGGCTACGCGGTCACAGGAACGAATTCCGGCAACGTGCTGCTGGCATTTTCGCCGCAATAGCGAAGGGACCTTCCATGGTGCTGACCAAACAGGAAACCATCGCTGCTCTCCAAAATGAAGTGCGCCTGGTGCTGCACCTGATGTCGAAGATCGATCCCGCGATGCTGGACTACCGCCCGTCGCCCAAGCAGCGCAGCATGAAGGAACTCGCGCGCTATCTGGTGGTCATGGCCCCGGTGCAGCTCCGCGCCATCATCGAGGGAACATTCACGATGGAGACGTGGACCAAGGCCTGGCGGGCGGAAGAAGCTATGGCCAACGTCATGAACTGGGACGAGGTCAAAGCCGCCGTCGCCCGCCAGCCCGCGCTGTTCGCCGAATTGCTCGCGCCCTGTACTGACTCCGATTTCCGGACGGAGATCGAAATGTTCGGCAACCGGGCCACGCGCGGCACCTGGGTCGTGCGGCTGCCGCTGTGCCACTACGCCGCCTATCGCATGCAGCTGTTTCTCTATCTGAAAGCCTGCGGCCGCGACGAGCTCAACACCATGAACCTTTGGGCCGGCGTCGACGCCTCAGCAGGCCCCCCTCCGATCATTGAGCGGCGCTAGCCCGATTTCAGCGCAAGAACGAAGGTCGCATCGCGTTTAAACCCAACCAAATCAGAAGGTTTCGCCAATTACCGATTCGCGACGCGAAATCAGATTCAGTACAAAGGTACTAGAACCCCGCGCGTTCTAGACTGGCACACTGATCTCAAGCGTAAAGGGAAGTCCGGCCCGGCCACCAACTTCGGACAATCGGTGAACAACTTAGCGAAAAGGGGAATGCGCAATGAAGGTTTCTTGGAAAAAGGTTTTGGGGCCAGCACTTCTGGCAGTGGTTGCATTCGGCGTGGCCTCCGCCACCTTGCAGGCGGGGCCGGCGACCCGCGGGCATTTCGTATTGCCGTACGACGCGGAGTGGGGAACGGTGTCGCTCCCGGCAGGAGATTACACGTTCGCAATCGACCATCTGACTTCAAGCGGAGCGATTCTGCTGTATCGCGGAACCCAGGCTGTGGGCATCGTCCGTTCGCAGGTGCTGGATTCCGATGCAAGCCAGAGCAAGTCGGGTGAGTTGCTCTGCGTACGCCATGACGGCAAGGTGAGCGTCCGGGCGCTGGAGCTGCCGGAAGTCGGCACGTTCTACTTTGCGTTGCCGAGGGGCATGAGCACGCTGGTGGCAAAGCAGCCGGAGCTGATCGAAGCCGTTACGGTGCAAGTCAGCGGCGAGTAAGCAGCGATCAGCGGAGCCACGGCCGAAACACCTCGGGGCCGGACAGATCGGAGCGCCTGCACAGGGCGTCCGTTCAAAAGTCCGGCCCTTTTTTTTCTCGATCGAGTCGACCGGCATTAGGATGGCAGCTACAGGGAGCCGTGAATCGAACCGCCTCAGACCGAATTGCCCGAGACCGCAGGCGTGGGATCTGGCGTGCCGGCGCGACACCCGCGGGATTTGCCGCCGCCATTTGCCTGCTGACTGCCGCATCCCCCGCGGCGCGCCGGCCGCAATCGAACGCACAGAGCGCGGGAAATTCGATCAAGACAACTTCGGCGGCGGTAAACACTTACGCGATTGTTGAAGGACGACGCGGCCGGCTCATCCGGGACCTCGACCAAGATGATTTCCAGGTATTGGAAAACTCGATCCCCCAAAAAATACAGCACTTCTCGCGCGAAACGGATGCGACGCTGAACCTGGGCGTGGCCATCGACACCAGCCTCAGCCAGGAACGCCTGCTGGGCACGGAGCAGGAGGCGGCGAAGAAATTCCTGCGATCGGTGCTGCAAGGCGGAGATCAGGCCTTCGTCATGAATTTCGACGTCGACGTGCAGCTGTTGAAAGATTTCACAAACGCGCCGGCGGAATTGGTGAAGGCCGTCGATTCGGCCCGGATCAACGTAACCGGCAAGAGCGCGCTCCCGGAAAATGCGGGGGCCACCGGCGGAACGCATCTGTACGACGCGGTATATCTCGCTTCGAACGAGTTGATGAAGACCCGCACGGGACGCAAAGTGCTGGTGCTGGTCACCGACGGAGAAGACGAGGGCAGCAAGATCGATTTGCGGGCATCCATCGAATCGGCGGAGAAAGCCGACGTGATCGTTTACTCGATTGTGGTCAGCGACGCCCAATATTACGCACTGATGGGCGGCAGCTATCACGGGGACGCCAGCGTCCGGAAACTTTCGCGCCAGACCGGAGGCCGCACCATCGTCGTGAAGTCGGTTGATGAAGTGGGCGGCGCGTTTGATCAGATCGCTGGCGAGTTGCGCGCCCAATATCTGCTGGGCTATTTTCCCGCCGACCTTCGCGGCGACGGCTCGTTCCGGCGGATTCAGGTGCGCGTGCGCGGCCACAATTACACGGTGCGAACCAGAGCCGGTTACTACGATCAGGGTCCCGCGCAGGCGGCGGTCACCGAGCCTCGCTAGCGGGCTTGGTCTCCATCAGCGGTTGCGAGAACGGGAAAGCCACCGCGACGAGTTGGTTGGTTCGTCGGGCGCAGGACCGCTGTGCCTCCAGTGGGGCCGGAGCGCGGTCGCGCGGGATCGCGTCTAAGTTTCACAATGGTCGAGAGTTAAGGAGATCGCCTCCTGCGAAAAGGGCCAACCAAGACAGGTTTTCATACTGAACCATAACTGTCCCAACGTACCATTGACTTTCGCTTTTGGTTCGCCTAAAGTGGGGACGCTAAGGCAGAGCCCGTCGGGGGATTCAAATGGCACTGACAAAACGGCAAAAAGAAGTCCTGAACTACCTGGTCGGCTTCATCAACAAGAACGGCTATTCGCCCAGCTTCGAGGAAATCGCGCACGCGCTGAAGCTGACCTCCCTCGCGACGGTGCACAAGCATCTCTCGACGCTCGAGAAAAAGGGATTTATTCGCCGCGGGTACAACCAGAGCCGGTCGATAGAAGTGACCCAGCTGCCGAAGCAGGTGCGCGAGGAGATTTTAGACCGGCACGTGATTGAGCTGCCGCTCGCCGGCCGGATCGCCGCAGGCAGACCGCTTGAAGCGGTCGAGGAGCACGAAACCATTTCCCTGGCGGATTTTGCCAAGGGCCAGAACACATTCGTCCTGCAGGTGAAGGGCGAATCGATGCGCGACGATCATATCCTGGACGGTGATTTCATCGTGGTCGAGCAGACGCAGGTCGCCAATCCGGGCGAGATTGTGGTCGCGCTGGTCGGCGAAGACGATGCGACCGTGAAACGATTCTTTCGGGAGCCGGGCGGGAAGGTTCGTCTGCAGCCGGCGAATTCGTCCATGGCGCCCATCATCGTGCCGGGCACGGACGTGAAGATTCAGGGGAAAGTCGTGGGAGTTTTAAGGAAGTACAACTAGAAGCCGCCTGCCGCATTTAAATCCCTATCGCCACAGCCAACACAGGAAAAATACGATGGCTAGTTCAACGCCGTCCCCCACGTTGTGCCCGATGATCGCCGCCGTGAGGCTGCCGGATTTTTCCCGCCAGTAAGCGTAAAAAATGCCAAGCGCGAGGGCATACACCTGCTGGGCCAGCGCGAACCAAAACGGCCGCGACCAGAAACTACTGGCGTGCGCCAGCGCGAACAGCACCGCCAAAACCACTCCGGCGGCGTGCATGTTGTACTTGCCGATGCGAATGCGCCCCGTGGTCCGCTGCATCAGGAAGGTCTGCAGCAAGCCGCGAAACGGAATCTCCTCGGTAAAGCCCACGTAGACGAATCCAAAGAAAAGCCAGCCAGTAAGATTGCTCGGAGTTAGCGAGTAGTTTTCAGGCGGCTTGTGCGCCAGCAGTGACGGCCAATAGTCCGCCACGGTCATCAGAATCCCGAAGAATATTCCCCAGCCGATTGAAGCGAGCACGTAGGACTCGCCTTCTGGTCGCTGCCAGCCGTATTCGCGCATGCGCCCCTTGCTCAACAGCGCGATCAACCCCAGCGCGACCAACGTCATCACCGCATGATCGATGTACAGCGCGTACCACGGCATGGCCATGGCGCGGTCCAGGCCGATGCGATGGTTGACCCACGAGTGGACAATTCCTGCGGGCGCGATCACGGCCACGCCGAGGCCGATCGTCGCGAGGGTCCACACGACCCATTGGCCGGCGCGCTTCATCGGGTCAGACCTGAGGCAGCTCGTTCATTGGACGGCGGGCGACGGGCGGAGTGAGCGATAGAAATCGTCAAAGAAATCGAGGCCCGGCGAATTGATTTCGAAGCGCACCGAAATCGTGTCTCCCATCTCGAGCACATTGTCTTTCAGCGAATCGTAAATCGGCCAGGCGGCCAGTCCGGCACCATTGGGATCGCCCGAACGCGCGAAATTGGTCCAGTAGGTCTGGATCGTTTCGGCCAGTTGCCTGTCGAGATCCTGATAGCTGATACGATACGGAAAATTTCCGAAGACATAGGCGAGCTCGGAACCGTGGAACGCGCCCAACCGCTCGCCCCGGCCCGGCGGGACCCGCGAAAAGTAATAACGGTAGGCGCGGTGGTGGCCGGTTTTCTGGGCGATGCGTGCCCAGATGCGCATGTCCCAGGCGATCTGTTCGTCGCGAAGCGCGGCGAAATAGGATGCAGTGGCGTCCGCATCGCTCGAACCGGGCCGATATATTTTCAGGAAATCGGCGCTGAAGGTGCCGTAGTGTTTCTGCGCGTTGGCCGCGAAATCGGCAGGCGAGATGCTTCCGCCCGGCGGCGGGAAGATGGTCCCCTCGTTGGCGTTGCTCCCCACAATGACGGGCACATCGTTCTGCTTGCCCTCGGCAAAAATCGAATAGACGCTCGAAGGGAGCACCCAGCCGTCGACGTTGAGGTCGATGTCGTCATCCGTGGCGGCTTGGATGAGCTCGTCGGAAGATTTCGCGCGTAGAGTCTTCAGGACGTCTTGGGTGGCGCCCACCTTGGCGACGAACTGTTGGCCTTGTTTTTCCGCGCCGGTCAGCGAGCGCATCGGGCCGAACGATCCCCCGCTTTCGCCGATGGCCCGCGTGAACAGGCTCGCAGCCAACGGGCTGGCCATCAGGATGTTTACGGAATCAGAGCCGGCCGATTCACCGAAGATCGTCACGCGCCCGGGATCGCCGCCGAACGCCGCAATATTCCGCTGCACCCACCGCAGCGCCGCGATCTGATCCAGCAGCGCGTAGTTACCCGCGGAGTGATAGGGCGACTCCGCGGCCAGTTCAGGCAGCGCCAGCAATCCGAAAATGCCCAGTCGGTAGTTGATGGTGACCACGACCACGCCGTGCCGGGCGAGGTTTTCGCCGTCGTATCCCACCGCCGCGCCCGTTCCATGCACGAAGGCGCCGCCGTGGATCCACACCATCACCGGCAGGAGATCGCTCGCGGATCTTGCCGGCGTCCAGATGTTCAAATTCAGGCAGTCTTCGCCAATCGGCGGAGGCGACGCACCGTACAAGCCGGTGGTCGGATAAGGAGGCTGAGGGCAGGCATGGCCCGGTTCGGTTGCCTGGCGTACGCCCTGCCACGAGGAGGCCGGCTGCGGCGGTTTCCAGCGCAAATCCCCCGTAGGCGCGGCAGCGAAAGGAATCCCGCGATAAACTCGCACGTCAGCCGCGCGTCCAGCTGTACCGGCGACCAGTCCCTGCTCGACGCGTACAGGGTCGCTCAGGGTCTGCGGAATCTGTCCAGCCAACGCGGCAGCGACGACAGCGAAGATTCCGAAGACGGCGAGAGGGTTCCGCAGCCGCATAGAGGAAGGAATAATTCCACAGCCTCATAGGGAACGGCAAGAGACTCATTCGATCAGTCTTATCCGTGTTCGGGTGAGCTGTGGCTAAACGCCTTTTCTTGAGCCCGCCAACCTTCACCGAAAGAAGGCTGGAATCGGAAGAGGTTCTGGTCTAAACTTGCTGCCCCAACGCCTTCAATCTCGAACGATTTGCGAAAGCCGATTGAGACTTTCGTCGTTCTCTCATGGAACTCAGGTCTAGTAATGCAACGAGCACAACTGTCCCATTTTGACATTGGCGTGCTTCGCGCAGCGGAATAGATTTGTAGGCCCGGTCCACAACTCAAGACGCTGGTTCCGGCGAAGTCAGGCCTAAGGAGGGTAAATGTGGGGAGACAAGAAGCCCGAGGCTCCCGCTAGGTCGCCGCTCCCGCAGCAGCCTAGAACGAACGCACCGGCAGGAAACTCATTTTCTGGGGAGGCAAAGACAATGGCACCTATGGATTCGTCGTACCCGGCATCGACCAGCACCGCACGGTTGGGCGCGAGCCTGCACGTGAAGGGCGAGATTACCGGCAATGAAGACCTAGCCATCGACGGGACGGTCGAGGGACTGGTTCAGCTGGAGGACCGTAAGCTGACGATCGGCGCCAGCGCCAAGCTGACCGCCGACGTGATCGCACGCGAAGTGGTGGTCTACGGCAACGTGAAGGGCAATCTGCGCGCCCGCGACCGTATCGAGATCAAGAAGGACGGCTCGGTCATCGGCGACCTTACCACCGCTCGCATCATGATTGAGGACGGCGCGTACTTCAAGGGTTCGATCGAAATCGACAAGGCCGGCGATGCCAGCAGCGACAGCCACGATCTCGACAAGCCCGCGTACTCCCGGACGCCCCGCGCCACCGCGACGGCCAGCTCCGATTAAACGCAACCTGCTGCAATGGAGCAGCGGCCGCCTCGCGCGGTTCGCTGCCCATTTGCGCTCGCATGCGCTTGTTGCGCTGGCTTGTCCTCGGCCACACCGAAGGGCACCTGGGCTTTTCGCCGATTGAGGACACCGCTCGGCCTGCTTATCTGGCGCGTGGCTCTGCCGATCGGTCGAAGCGTCTGGCTGCTTTGGCGAGAACTACGCCAGGCTGACAATATAATCCCCGCCGTCCGGCTCAAAATGCAGCTTCTCCTCCCGCGAAAGCCACCCGATGGCCATGAAGAACAGGCTCTGGGGCGCATTCACCTCTTCCATCAGCGCCGCGAACGACAACGGACCTGCCTTCGAAAGTGTTTCCCACACCGCCCCGGCGGTTTCTCCAATGTGATCGTAGTTCAAGGTGAAAGCTCCCTTCGAGGTCTGGGTCTTGAAACGCTCCAGCCAGCACTGTGCGGCCGCTCGGCGGAGTAGCCGGTCGAAAATTTCCGGGTGCGACGGGCTCACGGTGGCCAGGGAATTGAAAGTCACGTCGAACGCTCCTTCACGAATATAACCACGCGCTGTTACATGCGCGTAATAGCGCGGTGACACCGCCGACAAATTGTGGCAGATTCGCGCGCGGTCGCGCATCGAAGTTTGCAATCAACTGCATAATGAGTCGCGCTATGATGTGGCGCGGTCGGCTGTGAGTGTTCCAGGAATTCACGGCAAAGGAGGAATCGATGCGGAAATCAGTCCCGCTCGCGGTGGTTGGCGCCGCGATGCTCTTTCCATTGGCTTTAGTTGCGGGCGGACGATATGACGGGACTTACATTACGCACCTCGCGTGCGTGGCTCACGGCGAAACTCCGGCCTACAAATGGGAGTTTCCGAGTGAGGTGAGGGACAACAATTTTCATGGACAGCATGGCGAAGAAGGCGGCCCGGGCTATCTGGTGATCGAAGGCAAGATCAATGACGACGGCGGCGCCAAGCTGGAAGCGAAGGGCACCGTGACGCACAACAACGCCCACGGAGTCTTCGCCATGAAGGGCAACAACTACAGCTATAACATCAAAGCCCAATTCGACGACACCAAGGGCACCGGCACTCGAGACGCGGGAGCCGGCATCCTGGGCCGCGATTGCACCTTCGAGTTCGATAAGCAGCCGCCCGGCGCAGCACCAGCCGCTAGTCCGGACGCGAAGCCGGATGCAAGCCCGGCACCGAATTCGGACGCAACCCAAAAACAGAACTAGCTCGTGCCGCAGGGGCGTCCGCCGCGGCCGACGCCCGGCACAAATGCTTGGGTAGCGTTGTGCCATCCACCTCGATCGCGTGTCGGCGATGGTTCCGCCGCCATTTGGCTTCTGTTCGGCGCACGACTCTTCGTTGACAGGACTTAAGTCGTAGCCTACACTTGAGAATTGTCTTTAGACGGAAAGGTGTGACTGAAGGACATGGGGACGTACGTACCGAAGGGCCGCGAAGCGGAAGCGCTCACGGTGGGGAAAAACTGGTTTGTAGTGGATGCGGACGGGCAGGTGCTCGGGCGCCTGGCGACGCATATTGCGCGCGTGTTGATCGGCAAGGACAAGGCGGAATACACGCCGTTTCTCGATTGCGGCGACCACGTCGTCGTGATCAATGCCGAGCGAGTCAAGTTGACGGGCAACAAGCTGGATCAGAAGGTTTATCGGCACCACAGCGGCTATCCTGGCGGACTCAAGGAAGTTTCCGTCCGGTCGCTGCTGCAGCGCCGGCCAGAAGAGGTCATCCGCGAAGCGGTGCTTGGCATGCTGCCGAAAAACAAGCTCCGCGCGCGTCGCGCCAAGAAGCTGCGTGTCTATGCCGGAAGTGAAGCGCTGAATCGCCACGCCGGACAAAAGCCTCAGCCGCTCGCGCTGTAACCTCGTAGATCGCGGTCTTAGAATTCAGACGCGCGCTGTAATCCGTGCGTGGACGAAATTTTGACGTGATCCTTCGCAACACGAAGGGCAAATGGAGGCGATTTGAGTTCGGGACCGAATTCGCTGGCAGAAGCAGCCAAGAAACACTTCTACGGCACGGGACGGCGCCGCGAAGCGATCGCGCGCGTCTACGTCAAGCTGGGGCCGGCGCAGTTCACCGTAAACAAGCGCCCCGTGGACGATTATTTCCGCAACGTGGCCTGGCACACGGCCGCCGTTGAGCCGCTGAAGTTCACGCAGATGCTCGATCAGGTTGAAGTACGCGCGCAGGTCAAGGGCGGCGGCGTCGGCGGGCAGGCTGGAGCGGTACGCATGGGAGTCTCGCGCGCGCTGGCCAAGCTGAATCCCGAGCTACGTCCAGCGCTACGCAAAAACGGGTTTTTGACGCGTGATCCGCGCATGAAGGAACGCAAGAAGTACGGACAGAAAGGCGCGCGCCGTCGGTTCCAGTTCAGCAAGCGCTAAGCGAAAAGGGTGTTTCTGATCCACGACGCGAAACAACGAGAAATGCCCGTAAAGCTGCTGAAAGTAAGAGATCGGGGCGCCCACGCGGTTTTGGAAGCTCGGGATTTTAGACCCGCGAAAGAATCCGGGTTGAGAATGGGCTTTAGCTCTCGAAGACGGTGGCTAGGACTCAGTCGTAGATGTAAATCGGTCCGGTCCTTAAGGCTGGGCCAAATTCACGGCCGGTGAGGATCCGGCAGAAAAGGATGCTGTTCCGGCAAGCCGGAATCGAAAGCATCCCTTCCACTAGGAGGTCATTTGGCAGTCGAAATTACGATGAAAGAGTTGCTGGAGGCTGGGGTTCACTTCGGCCACCAGACGCGGCGCTGGAACCCGAAGATGAAGGAATACATTTTCGGTGAGCGCAACGGAATCCACATTATTGACCTGCAGAAAACCCTGAAACTTTTCCGCGAGGCAGCGCGATACGTTTCTGAACAGGCCGCCCAGGGCAAGAGCGTTCTTTTTCTGGGAACGAAGCGCCAGGCGCAGGAAGCCATCGCCGAAGAGGCGCAGCGCTGCGGAATGTTCTACGTGAACCATCGCTGGCTCGGCGGCACGCTGACCAACTGGGCCACGCTCCAAAAATCCATCAAGAGATTCAAGCTGCTCAAGGCGATGTCCGAAGACGGGCGCATGGCGGAGTTTTCAAAGAAAGAGGGCGCGCGCCTGGACCGCGAGCTCAAGCACCTGCAGCAGAATTTCGCGGGCGTCGAGAACATGGCCACGCCGCCGGACGCCATGTTCGTAATCGATCCCAACGCGGAAGTGATCGCCGTGCGTGAAGCGCGGCGCATGGGCATTCCCGTCGTCGCGATCGTGGACACGAACTGCGATCCGAACCTCGTCGACTGGGTCATCCCGGGAAACGACGACGCGTTGCGCGCGATTCGTCTGTTCACCTCGAAGATTTCCGACGCCGTCCTCTCCGGCCGGCAATCGTTCGAGCAATCGCAGATCGCCGATCAGAAGGTCGTCGAGGGCCAGGGCGGAGAAGAAGTGCCGGAATACGTCGACACCAGCGCCTACGAGCAGTACGAGAAACAGGAAGGCGATTTCGTCGAAGGCGAGGCCTTGTCGGTCGGCGAAACCATGGCGCCCGTTCCCAGCGACGACGAGTCCGGAACATAAGGCGCGCCTCAGCGCACACGCCGGGTCCGGCCCAGCCGGATCCTTGAAATCCAAAGAAAAGGAACTGAGCACATTTATGGCTACAGCACCCGAGCCCGGAAAAGGCGGACCCTCCGCACAACTCGTCAAGGAGCTGCGCGACAAGACAGGGGCAGGTTTCTCCGATTGCCGTGCGGCGCTGGTTGAGGTGGGCGGAGACATCCAGAAGGCGATCGAGGTCCTGCGCAAGAAGGGCCAGGCGGTGGCCGCCAAGAAGGCGCAGCGCAGCACATCGGAGGGGCTCGTTTCCTGCTACATCCACGCGGGCGGGAAAATCGGAGTGCTCGTCGAAATCAACTGCGAAAGCGATTTCGTGGCTCGCACCGAGGACTTCCAGCGGCTTTGCCACGACGTGGCCATGCACATTGCGGCGCTCGATCCACGATTTCTGCGACGCGAGGATGTGACCCAGGAGACTTTGGACCGCGAGCGTGAGAGTTACCGCGACCAGGCCAAGGCCACCGGCAAGCCCCCACAGGTGATCGATAAGATCGTCGCCGGCAAGATGGAAAAATTCTACGAAGAGAACTGTCTCTACGAGCAGCATTTCATCAAAGACGAAGGCACCACGGTGAAGGAGCTGGTCGACCAGGCCATCGCCAAGGTTGGCGAAAACATCGCGATCCGGCGATTTTCGCGGTTCAAGGTGGGCGAAACGGACGGCGCTTCGCCGGCTGCCTCGGCCTCCGAGGATCCCGGCGCTCCCGAGCCAGTTTCCAAGGCATAAATTCGCTCGAACAATTTTTCCCGTCATTCTGAGCGGAGTGACCGGATGTATTGGGTCTTCGTCACGCTCTGGCGTGACGCCCGGTTCGGGAGTCGAAGAATCTCTCCGAGAATCCGCGCCACGTCATCGGTCGGACGCGCCAATTCTCTGTTAGAATGCCGCGGGGACGGTGCCGCCAGGACACGATGAAGAAATCCCAGAAGATACGCGAATCGAAATCGAGCAGCGGGGCACCTGTTTACAATCGCATTGTGGTGAAGCTTTCCGGCGAGTCGCTTTCCGGGCCGGACGCGTTCGGTATCCATGCGGACACCATCCAGGGCATCGCGCGCGAGGTGAAATCGGTTCATGATCTGGGCGTCGACGTGGCGCTGATCGTGGGCGGCGGCAATATTTTTCGCGGCGCGCGCCAGCACGGGCTCACCATTGACCGCGCCACCGGCGATTACATGGGCATGCTGGCCACGGTGCTCAACGGTCTGGCCATGCAGGACGCGCTTGAAAAAGCCGGGTGCCAGACGCGGCTGATGAGCGCGATTGAGATGCATGAAGTAGCGGAACCTTTTATCCGGCGCCGCGCGGCGCGGCACCTGGAAAAACACCGCGTGGTGATTTTCGCCGGAGGCACCGGCAACCCGTATTTTTCGACGGACACCTCGGCAGCGCTCCGCGCCATGGAAATCAAGGCGCAGGTGATTCTGAAGGCCACGCGCGTGGACGGAATTTACGATGCCGAT
>Ga0210404_10000634_pt1 | contig 16991 bp, 14 predicted proteins | sample IncBWH28MmetaG_FD_155455 | JGI IMG/M metagenome (GOLD analysis project Ga0210404, IMG submission 155455) | Forest soil microbial communities from Barre Woods Harvard Forest LTER site, Petersham, Massachusetts, United States - Inc-BW-H-28-M | ecosystem: Environmental > Terrestrial > Soil >... | reverse complement strand
CAAGATCATTTTTGATAACACTTTTGCCTCTTTGCGTTGTGTTGGTGAAAGCACAATTTGAAATGAGATCAGTTCATCTCGTTTTAGCTTTGTCATCATACCAGTGATATATGCCACCGGATCATGTTCATCTAGGACATCTTGTTTTTGTAAAGGATAGGCAAAATGGCGAGAAAGCGAAAATTCAATAACTTTTGGACTTTGTGAATTTTTTCTCTTATCGAGCAAATATTCTTGAACTCTCTTTATTTCACCATGAGGTAGATATGACATAATACTTCGTTTGACGTTACTTGCATCCTCTTTTCTCGTCCTGAGAAGATATCTGATACCTTGCTCCTGTGTTGAAACAATCTCAAATCCAAAAAGCGTTTTCCTCCCGAGGAGTTTATCAAGAAACGTTTTTTGTACTCCCAAACTATGAATGACTGAGAAAAGTTGTTGGGTTGTATATGCTGTTTTTTCTGTATTCGCAGGAGGAGTGAGTTCGAGAAGGACATATTCTTGCGTAAGTGCTCTTCTGATATTCCATAATTTTCTCAAGGCAAGAAGGATACTAACAATTAGTGTGGATCCAACAAGAAAAGATAAAAGAAATAAAAGTTGATGAAAAAGAAAGGCTGGTAATTTATCCAACCCACTGTGAGATAAAATATATCCTGCTTCAAGAGAGTGAAAATTATTCATCTTTTGTGGACAGGTTAGTCTTCAGAGTATAGCAAGGAGTTTTCAATAACAAAAGATGGAGAATGTGATACTCTCACTAAAAGGGAATAATCAATGAAACTTGAAGAAAGATTACTGATATAGCTTGGAGCGTGTTAAAAGACCAGCATGATTTTTTTCTGCAAGTGATCCCTTAATTACAAAATACTGAATGAAATGTATTTTGGTAATGAGGAAAACCTTAGTCTAAATTCAGCCGTTTTATTGTTTTGACGAAGGGGTCAACCTTAAGATTTTATTTCATGAAGAGGCACATGAGCTATTAAAAACAATTTTAAAAGGGAAGATTATATATTATTCCTATAACAATTAAACCAATAAGTACTGCCCATATTGTTATTTGTACTGCTTTTTGTTTATCCTTTTTCCTAAATTCAGATTGCTCGACTGAGTCAGTATTTCCTACACGTTTGCTCATATTATAGAGCCCTCGTAATCCATAACCTGCACAAAAATGCATACGAGCCTGTAAAAAACCGGTTGCTGCAAAGAAGACTGGGAAGAATATGAGAAGTCTCCAAGCGAGATTTGTTTTAAGAGCTATCAGCAGAACAAAAAATATTAGGCTAATAACTAAACCAACAATTCCCAATTGACGTCTTTTTTTAATTTCTTCAGGACCTATATTACAAAGTCCTGGCATATATTCTGTCATAAAAAGTATGCTAAAAATCTATTTTTTTCGAAGAATAAATTCAAATAGAAAAAACGTTGCTTTGAACGCTATGCTAGTCTTGAGGCTTTTATTCCACTCACTCATATCAATATTGTAGCATTTTTTATATTGTCTCTGTTAATTGCCAAGTTGCACATTGTCATTATTTGAAATTTGGCGGAGAACGTATGCTGCTTCTATTGTGGGTGAATTTTGATACGTTTTGGTTACAATATCAAGAGCTCTCTTCGTATTATTAAGCTTATATTCGCAAACCGCTAGATATAGTTGTAGCCGTTGATAGTTGGGATAATTTTTTAATCCTTCCTCTATAATTCTTTTAGCTTGTTTTGGATTGTTATCATACTTTAGATACGTCGCTGCAAGACTCACATATGCATTCACATCATTACTTAAATGAATACTCTTATAGTAGTATTCTCTTGCTTTGGGTATGTCATGTGTATATTCATAACTAAGTCCGTATTGATACCAATTGAAACTATATTTTGGAGCAAGAACAGTTGCGATTGCGAAATGTTTTTTAGCCTCTTCGTATTGTCCAGCTTTTATAAATTGACTTCCACATGCTGATTGTACATTATATGATTCAGGGACATACGGTAAATCATGCTGGCATAAAGTTAAATTATCAATCCAGTTTGCATTTCTCACCATAGTTCTGCCTGCCAATATCATAATTATTACTACTGCTAGTGATGTAATTATCTCTGGTTTTATTTTTTTAATCAAATGTAAAAAATTAAAAGATAATGTAATCATTCCTAATAATCCTACGATAGGAAAATAGAACCAGCGATCAGCGACTGTTGCATCTAGCGGTATTAATTGCAAATGCATCAATAAACCAAGGAGAAACCATAGTAAAAAGAAGAGAAAAACTGTAAACTCATTAGGAGTTTTTTTCTTTATGAAAAATCCTAATACACCAATAAAAAAGAAAAATAAAATATCGACCATAAGGGGAATATACAATTGATCAAATGAAGGTGAAGTTACGACCCAGGCATGACCTAATGCTAATTGGTAAGGAAAGAAAAATGTTTGTAAATAATAAAAGATAATTGATGGAATTGATAGTATTCTTTCAGAGAGAGAAGCGTTCATTATAGGCATTAGCGCTTCATTTATTTTAGAGATATGCGCAACAAAAAAACGCAAATATATATAAACTACTGTCGTACAGACAAGTGATGTGTAGAAAGTAAAGTGAGCTTTTTCTTTATTAAAAAAATAATTATATAGTAGTACTATGGGGATAAATAATATTGCTGTTTCTTTTGAAAACAAACTTAATAAAATAAAAATATTTATTAAAAATATTTTTTTGAACTTATTTATTTCCCCTGACGATAGTAAGATAGCTGACATCCCAAAGAAGAAAAATAAATTTTCTTGTAAGTCAGAAATATATGCCACTACTTCTTGATTAATAGGATGTACGAGAAATACTAAAGAAGTAAATAAGGCGAGTTTTTCTTTGAAAAATTTTCGAAATAATAGAAACACCAGAATTGCGTTAATACTATGAAGTATTACTTGAAACAGATGAAAAAGAAAAGGATACGTTCCTGAAAAAATATAAAGTAGTGTAAAAATAGTTGATACAATTGGTCGATAAAAAATACTACTTATTTGTCCACTTCCAGAGTCATAAAAAGTTCCACCTTGGAAAAAATAAGGAAAATTTAAAAGAGAATGAACTAGAGGATTATTAACTACTTGCGAGTCATCATCATAGACAAAGCCATTAAATAGGCTATATAAAAATACAACTAAACTTACAGAAAAAATAATTATGATACTTTTTTTTGTTGTTAAGATAGAAAAAAAATCTCCTAAAAAAAAGTTGTTCTGGTCGTCTTCATGCATATGTTAATCCTAGTATGAGAATACTTTATACACAGTTCTTTTTATGCAAAATTAACTTTTATTTATTAAAGTTAATAAGTCGTTCTCATAACCATCATGTACCCATAATTTGTTTCTTTCTCTGAAAATTTTTTGTAGCTCTACTATATCAACCCATTTAACCGCTTCTACCTCTTCCTTTTCAAATTTTAGGTCGTCAATACTATTACGCCAGTTTGTATAGAAAATACTTTGAAATTCTTTATCTTGTATATATTTATAAATTTTGAAGAAAATCATGTCGCTTTTATTCCGATCTAAACTAATCTCTTCTTTTGATTCAATAATTGCGTTATCAATATATTCTTTTCCATTTTTAACATGCCCACCAAAATATGCTTCCCATTTACCGGGATTTACATCTTTAAGCAGTGTTCTTTTTTGGCAAAGAATTTGCTTTTTTCAATTTATAATCACATATATGTGAACATCTATGCCATAAGTATTTTGCATGAGTTTCATTATGCTTGGAGTGGCTTGTTATTTTCATTAACAACAAAAAGTAGTTCTTCACGATTTATCATAAAAAAATTATAACAGATACATTTGAAAATAAAGTTAAATGTGGTTAAAACTCGTATACTGTCCACCATTTGAATTTATCATCTTTATTTATTAGATTATCTAATTCAACTTTAAAAGATTTTCAGTAAGCTTTGCAAAAAGCCAGATATGTTTAGGCAGTTAATAGAAAAAGTTGGAGGAAACTGTAATAAGCTAGAGCTTTTTGCAAGGTAAAAAATTAGAGATTGGGATGTTTGGGGAAATGAAGTAGAAAGTTCAATCTCCTTACTTTGAGGGCAGAGAATAAATATTAGAAAATTCGACTATGGTTTTGTTGAGGAATAACGAAGTGCATCACTCGTGGGTGGTGGACTTCCCTCTCCTGGTTGCTTTCTAACAATCGCTACTTTTCGTGTCTCGAATACGCTTCCATCAACGCCACCTTTTTTACCTCTATCGAAGGTTATGTCGAAAATACTTACAATATGTGCACCTTGCCTATTCAATCCTTGAAGAAAATCATTTAGTTTTCCTATTGTAACTTCTTCTGTACCTATTCTTTGATCCTCTAGTGCATTTGGATCTTCATCTGTAACTATTTCTCTTGGTAAAACAATTGCACTCAGTCCATCACGTATTGGAGAAATTTCTGGTTGATTTTGTACCTCTGTATATACCTGGCGTGGTTGGTATTCTCCTTCTGGCATATTTTCAATTTAGCAAATATCTGCATGTTTGTCTACCTGTAATTTCCCTTTATTACACCACAATAGAAACGTCACCCCTACCATAATAGAAATGTCATCTTAGCAAGAACGGCAAACAGAGGTATGATGGCTATCATGTATGGATGGCTAGTACCAGGTTCACAAATGAGGAGCGAGAAAAAATCACAATCCTTAATCTTGCAATTGCAGGAAAGATTACCAATGCTCATGCCGCGAAGCAATTACATTTATCTGTGAGGCAAGTGCAACGAACAAAAGCTAACATTCGAAAAGTTGGATTGTCGGGTATAGTCCATGGTTTAAAAGGGAAACCAGGCAATCATCGAATTTTGGAGGCAACAAAAGAAACGGCACTTTCCCTCATCAAGGAGAAATATACTGATTTTAGACCAACTTTCGCAACAGAAAAGCTACAAGAACATCACGATATTTCGCTTAGTGAGGAAACAACGAGACGCTGGATGATTCAGAGTGGATTATGGAAAGCTCGTACAAAGAAGCAATCTACTTATCGCTCCTGGCGTCCAAGAAAAGATTACTTTGGAGAGCTTCAACAATTTGATGGATCATATCACTTATGGTTTGAGAACAGTTTTGTTGATGAAAAAGGAAATCCTATGGAGGTTTGTTTGTTAGCTTCCATTGATGATGCAACAGGAAAGATAACTAAAGCAGGCTTTGCTGCTAATGAAGGAGTCCATGCAGTGTTTACCTTTTGGAAAGAATATATTGAAGAATATGGAAAACCACTTGGTATTTATCTTGATAAATTTTCAACTTACAAAATCAATCATAAATCAGCAGTTGATAATTCAGAGCTAATGACCCAATTTCAAAGGGCAATGAAAACCATAGGAAGTGCACTTATCACTGCCAATTCACCAGAAGCAAAAGGAAGAGTTGAAAGACTGTTTCAGACACTTCAAGACAGATTAGTCAAAGAGCTACGGCTGGTAAATATCAACACACCTGAAGATGGAAACAAATTCTTAAAAGAGATATTCATACCCAAATTTAATGAAAAATTTGCTGTTGAAGCAACCAAAGAAGGAGATGTTCATAAGCAACTATTCAAAGAGGAGAAAAGAAACCTTGATCATATTTTCTCAATTCACGAAACCAGACGGATTAATCTTGACTTCACTGTCCAGTTTAAAAACAATTGGTATCAGCTTGCCGAGATACAGCCAACAACGGTCAGAGCAAAAGAAAAAGTCGTTATTGAAACATGGCTTGATGGTAGCATGCATTTCAGCTTAAAAGAACACTACCTCAATGTCATTGCCTTACCTAAAAGACCAAAGAAAGAGAAGATAAATCCTATTATTCTCACAACACATAAACTGAACCACAAACCATCATCGAATCATGTATGGAAAAATTTTAAGTTTGGCAAAGGTTTGACTTCAGAGGGGTGACATTTCTATTTTGGTCTGACACCTGTAATTTCCCTTGTCTTGAGGGAATCTATATTAGTTCTTGACAAAGCAATAAACATATGTCTATAGTTATATTATGTTACTAATTTGTAGCAAATGAAATAACTTTGCTTACTTTCTAGCAGATTATAATAAAAAATCTTAATGAAAATTTTAAACAAAATGAAATTTATTTTTATATCACTGTTGATTATTATCCTACAGTTTATTTTTATACCCACCCCGAATGCATATGCAGCAACTACTCCAAGTCTAGGACAAGCTGCCAGCTTTGGTATTCTCTCTGGTACTTATACTAACACTGTAGGAGGAACCACAATTAACGGGGATCTTGGATATACTACGGGCCCAGCAACAGCGCCAACTGTTAATGGTACGACATATAGCCCTCCATCAACGAAATATTCTACAGCAGGGACAGATCAGGGTTCTGCATTGGCGAACCTCAATGGGCAAGCATGTACATTCACATTTGCTAATGGAGCAATCGATCTCGCTACTGACACAACACACGGTCCAATTGGGGTATACACACCAGGAGTTTATTGTACCGGAGCATCAAGCGCTGCATCCATTGGCGCAGGAGGAATTACGCTAAACGGAAGCGGTACATATATCTTTAAAGTAAATGGTGCACTTACGACCGTCGCTAACTCAGTTGTTACATTAGCAGGTGGCGCATCTGCTTGCGATGTATTTTGGGCACCAACCGCAGCGACAACGCTTGGAGCAAACTCTACATTTGTTGGAACGAATATTGATGCTTCGGGTATTACCATAGGGAGTACCATAACATGGACAGGAAGAGCCCTAGCATTTGGAGGAACAGTTTCAACAACTACAGATACGATTACCGCACCGACATGCCCGCTTCCAACTGCTACTCCTACAACTAGCTCATCCTCTACAACTAGCTCATCCTCTAATTCTACGGGCGGAGTGCCTCCCTGTATAGCACCTGCTATTACAACAGTGCCAATGATACTATCCTCTACGAGAATTAGTCCTACGAGTATCTCGATAAATTGGGGTCCATTCGCTGGAATAAATACATTTACTGTTCAGTATGGTTTGACAAATGGAAATTGGATATATAATACGAATGTCACAGGATTCTCAACCACACTCAATGCTCTGCCTACAAATCAACCTATCTGGGTTCAGGTTGCAGCTAACAATAATTGTGCAATAGGAACATACGGAACAGCAATGCTTGTCGGAGGGCCGAGCCTCCCTAATACAGGGCTGGCTCCTCAGCAGAATGTCGTTCCATGGAACTTTCTCTCCTTATTTTTGTCCTCTTTCTTAAAACTTATAAATGAATAGTTCAGGACTGGAAGAATTATATAAACAAGTTTAATCAACTAGTGAGAGTTTTCTATAGTCGGTGATGAAAATTATAAGTAAAAATATATACAAAATCAGAGTGGGATTGCTATTATTTTTGATAACCCTTGCACTATTTTCTATATTGTTTCTTTCTCATCTTATCCATAGTATTCCAAAGCGTGCGGCATCTCAAATCGACAAAGTAAGCAGAACTTCTTCAGGATTGCCAGTACGTCTACTTATACCAGCGATTAATGTCAATGCCGATATTCAATATGTAGGTGTTACTGCTAATGGAGCAATGGAAGTACCGAATAATATTGTTGATGTGGGATGGTTTAAGCTTGGGTCTCGTCCAGGTGAAATCGGCAGCGCTGTTATTTCAGGACACCTTGATGGTAAAAATGGTGAAGCAGGTGTTTTTGCTAATCTGGATAAGCTAAAAACTGGAGAAAAAATATATATCAAAGATAGTAAAGGAACTCTTCAAGCATTCGTAGTTAAAGAAAGCCGCATATTTAATCCTGGATACGTAGATAAAATTTTTAGCAAGAACGACAGTGCTCATCTCAATCTTATTACTTGTGATGGGGTATGGAATAAAGCTCAAAATAGCTATAGCAAACGTTTGGTGGTATTTGCCGATATTACACAGTAACTTTATGCATAATAACAAACGCAACAACATTATTTGGCTTAGCATTTTTTTTATCTTACTTGTTGGTTTGTCCATTGGTAGTCATTATCTTTATAGATCATTACACCCATTGCATACATTTACCAGTACACATACACGAATATATTATATTGCTGCCGATGAAGTAATGTGGGACTATGCTCCAAGTAAGAAAAATTTGATAACAAACAAATCATTTACCCAACAAGAGGCAATTTATGCATTATCTGGAACTAAGCAGATAGGAAGTACCTATCGCAAAGCAATATATCGTCAATATACTGATAAAACATTTAAGCACCTAACAGTGATTCCAAAAAGTCAACTATACTTGGGACTTCTTGGTCCCACCCTTCATGCTGAAGTTGGTGATACCATAAAAATATATTTTAAAAATAATTCTACTTTTCCAGTCAGCATGCATCCTCATGGAGTATTTTATAATAAGGATTCCGAAGGCGCAGGATATAACGATAAAATTTCAGGAAAGGCTAACCAAGGAGACTCTATTCCACCTGGAGGGCAATATATGTATGTATGGTACATACCAGAACGTGCTGGTCCTGGTCCTATGGATCCGAGCTCCATAATGTGGATGTATCATTCACATGTTGATGAAGTAAAAGATACTAATACAGGTTTGGTAGGTTCCATTATTGTAACTCGTCGTGGTATGGCTCGTCCTGATGGTACACCAAAAGATGTTGATAAGGAGTTTGTTACGCTTTTTTCTATTTTTAATGAAAATACCAGTTGGTTTCTTACTGATAATATAAAAACTGCTATCGTAAATTCTCACTTTGTTGATACAAATGATAAGAATTTTCAGGAGAGTAATCTAAAATATTCAATCAATGGATATATTTATGGTAATATGCCTATGATGACTATGATTCAAGGAGAACGCGTGAGGTGGTATGTTGCAAGTATGGGCGGAGAAAGTGATTTACATACTCCCCATTGGCATGGTAATACGGTGTTAATAAATGGTATGCGAACAGATGTTGCACAAGTACTTCCTATGGGAATGGTAACTGCAGATATGATTCCTGATGATCCTGGTATATGGTTATTCCATTGTCATGTAAATGATCATATTTTAGCAGGGATGATTACTCGATATAAAGTTCTACCAAATAATAAGACTCATTCTTTGTCTTTCCCTATTGAAAATACTGTTATGCCAAATATGTGATGGATGCATTTGAATATGAAGAAATTGCTTGATATGTATCCAAAACCGTGATGGTCACCTCCATGCCTTCCTGCATAGACGACAATTTGAATCACTTTTATGACTATTTGAACTAGTCTGTTCTTTTATAGAGTAGTTTATCTCTTTATGATATTTCATGATGACCAATACTGATCACTTACACAATTATCATAGCAAAAGACTATACTGTAGAGTAATTAATATAAAATCAAAGACAATTTTTTCAAGACTTCCTTTTATTCATCCAGCTCATACTGAAAGTAGAAAGCTCAGTTATTGGCTTGAGAAATTGCACATACAAGGAGAACGAGTAAGAAAAGATAATAATAGAAGAGAAGAACTATCGAAGATTGCTTCAGCTAAAAAACCTTTGAATGAACAACTGGTGACTAAAGAAATCCAAAATCCTATACAGTCAGGAATAAATGAAAACACAAAAAATATAGCAATTAAAAAAGCAGAAGATAGACAAATTGTTAATGATTTAGTAAAGAAATCGAATAGGAGTATCATTAGAATTTCTTCTCAATTCCCATGGGAACTTTTTCCAAGTACCATAGAAGTTGAAGAAAGTAGAGTAACGTTTCATTTTAATCAATTTCTTTCCTCTCAGTCACACAGTGTTGATATGAAAGATATATCTAATGTTTTTATTGAATCTTCAATATTTTTTTCTACCCTGCAGGTTGTATCTCGTACATTTGTACAAAATGAGATCAAGGTGGGATACTTAAATAAAGAAAGAGCAAAAAAAGTACAAAGAATTATCGAAGGGTTGCGAACATTTGAAGAGAATAATATCAATACTTCTAACTATGAAATTGCTGAATTAATTTCAAAAATCGAAGAGTTCCACAATAATAAATGGGTTGGATAAATCCTTAATTTTAAACTGTCATTTTTGATACGCTACCATTAGCCAACAATTGGATCGTACTGAGCATTTTTTGATAAGAGATAGCTATATCCTAATCTTGTTAGATGTAAAAACGCAGGGATCTTTACTTATGAATTTTTCTTAAATGCATATTAATATTTCAGTGTCAATCGCTTGTTTATTATATTCTAAAAAGATAATTGCAGGATAGGCGACAAGTTCTAGAACGATCGCACTCCCCTAGTTGAGGTATGATTCACATTTTGATTTAGCTAGTTAAATAAAGGTAAAAAATAAGGCATATGAGAAGTGAGTAATGTTATTTTTTCAATTTTGCTACATTTTTACAGACTATTCTATGTAATACCCTAATTATTATATTATCCTAGGTATTTTGTGGCGTATCAATAAAACAGCAGTGAATATTGCATTAATAGTAATTATATAAATCGGATTAGCAAGAGCTGTAATGCGAATGTTGGAGGCAGCAAAAGCAGCAAACGATGCCCCTAAGCTCGATAATGCAAAGGTAATCCACGTTTCTTCTGCTGGTTTTTCCCATGCATGTTTGAGAGTAGGCAGCGATCCAATTAAATCAATGATAATGCCTGCAATAACAGCAATCGCTGGTGTGTTAAAAATAAACCATAGGATCAAGCCGACAATTGCGCTTATTTGACAGTAAATATCAAAGGCTGCAAATTGTTTATCTCCATATTTTAAACCCAATAAGACAACAATCATACATTCTACCGAAGCTGATAAAGATAAAATGCCGGCAGCATATTGATGGTCAGTTAAGGAAGCAGCAGCGGAAATGCCTGTTAGTAATGTCCATGTAAACCAAGAAACAATACGAGGTTTTACTATGTCAAGAATGTAAGGTACTGTTGCCGAAATAGTAATTATGCTACTTAGAGCAATAAATAAATATCTACTAGTTTCAGTCATATATAGAATTAAAGCAACAATTTATCTTGAAAACGGTTGTTAGTTTAGTAGATCAGCTGTATTGTCATAGCTAAAGTTTTGCTTCGTGGGTTTTGATAATTGGAAGATAAAATTCTTCAATATAGTTACGCAACATTGTTGTTGTGCTGAATTGATTTAAAGTCATATCCCGTGCGTTCTTCATCATTTGTATCCAATTTTCCGAAATGCCATTTTTATTTCGTGAATAATACAGTGAAGCAATTTGATTTTTTAAGACTTCTAAAATATCTTCAGATAGATTCTCATTTTTAAGAATCCATCCAAGTTTATATAAATCTGCCTCAGCAACCCATCCGTCATTTGTAGAACATGGCAATACTCCGTTAAGCGCTGCTTTCATACCACTCGTACCGCACGCTTCAAAACCGACAATAGGAGTATTAAGCCATACGTCACATCCTGAAACAAGAAGTTTGGCACTTGCCATATTATAGCCGGGCAAATAAACAACGATGCCTTTGAGATCTTCCGTAACAATTTTTTGTATTTTTGTGAGCAATGCTAAACCTGTCACATCATTTTCATGAGAGAGCCCTGAAATTACAACTCGGATTTGTCGATTAGATGTAGTCGCTATATCTTTAAATTTTTGTAGATTCTCAAAAAGCGCTAGTGGTCTTTTGTATTCAACAATTCGTCTTGCCCATCCTAAAAGAAGTGTATTTTCATCCCATGTTTCACCAGTCATTTTATGAATATAGGTTAACAAAGCTTTTTTATTATCTTGATGTTTTTCCCATATATTCTCTTTGTTCTTGATGAAATCCCAAGTTTTGATGTGTATACCATTAGTAATAGGGATCATTGGATATTCTTTCCAAATTTCCTGAGCTTTTTTAGCATGAAGACGACTTACTGCATTTATCTTTCCTGCCATTCGAAGAGCTAAAAGAGCCATTGAAAACATGCTTGATCCGGCAACTAAACCTAGCTTGATAATTTCGTTTACCGGCACTTGTAATTCTTTTGCAAAACCAGACAAAAGTACAGAAACCAAATCCGCATTAAAGGTATCATTCCCTGCAGGAATAAGCGTATGGTTAGTGAAAAAAATATGTTTTTTTGTATTCGCTATTTCTTCTGCAAATGTACGTTTGTGCTTTTGCATCTCATGTCGTGCGATCTCAAGTGTAAGAAGTGCAGAATGGCCTTCATTTAAATGATAACCCATTGGTGATATCTGCAATGCTTCAAGAAGACGAAGCCCTCCAAGGCCTAAAACTATTTCCTGTTTAAATCGTGTTTCTTTGCTTGATGCATAAAGTTGATCAGTAATTTGTTTATTTCCTTCCTCGTTTTGTGGGATATTAGTATCAAGAAAATATATTTGAACACTTCCCATTTGCAGTGACCATGCTTGAACAAACACTAAGGAATCTTGTATAGGTACTGTGACAATAATGCGATTATTTTGCTTATCAACAACAGGCGTTAGATTAGCTTTTTCTGGATTTGTCGGACCGGAGCTTTTTACATTTATACCATCTGGGTAAAGATCATGTGATATATATCCTTGATGGTAATAGAGTCCAACTGCTATAAATGGAATTTCTTGTTCTGCTGCTTCACGGATCATATCTCCTGCCAAGATGCCAAGTCCTCCGGCATAAAGAGGAAGAGAATTATGTAAAGCATATTCCGCACAAAAATAGACAATTGGACGATCTTTTATGAAGGTACATTCTTTAGAAGCCTTAAATTCTTTGAACCAGAGCTGATCTGTCATATAGTCAGTATACCAGAGTTAGACGACAGGTATTGGTTCATCATATGCAGGATGAGGTATGATACTTATCACACGTTTTCTCACTTCGAGAACATTTTTATACAAATCTTCATACAGCGCTGCCGAATATTTCCAAGAAAAATCATAGGACATGCCATTATGAATAAGTTTTCTCCAGTAATGTGGTTGTTTGTAAATAGTCAACGCTTCGATTATTGTAGCAAAAAGCTCCCAAGGATCATTCCCTTCAAATGAAAATCCATTCCCTGTTTTGTTGATCGGATCAAAATCAACAACAATATCATTTAATCCTCCTGTTCTCCGAACAAGAGGCACTGCGCCATATCGAAGTGCTTCCAATGCAACGATACCTCCCGGCTCAAAAGTACTTGGTATAAGCATAATATCTACTCCAGAAAAAAGTTTACGAGGTAGTCTGAAATCAGATCTCAGATGAAGCCCAATTTGTTTTGGATATAATTTTGCCAGTTTAGTAATTTGATCTCTGTATTGTTCATCGCCACTCCCTAGAACAATCAGTTGTACATCTTTTCGTGCTGCAAATAAATGTGGTAACATTTTGAGTAATATATCCCACCCTTTTTGTTGAACTAATCGACCTGAGATAGCAAACAAAGGATTATTTACATTTTCTTCGAGAAGAAAGAGACGCTGTAAATCGATTTTGTTTTTTCGACGAGCTACAGGAAAAGTTGATATAGAATATTTTTTATGGATAAGAGGATCAGTATCGGGATTAAACTCTTTGGTGTCAAGCCCGTTTAAAATACCGGCTAACTTACCCCGTATTCCTTGTAATTCTTTTTCAAGTCCCGCACCAAATTGTGGTGTTAATGCTTCAACGGCATAGGTAGTACTTACCGTATTTACAGCGTCAGCATAAAGAATTCCCCTAAGTAACGCATTTTGCATTTGTAATTTTGGAGAATCGAGAGAAGCAAGTGGGGTTAGTCCTGTATCATGTTCTTTATGATTTCCATATCGAAAATCATAATTGCCTTGGTAAAGAAAATTGTGAACTGTAAAAACAATAGGTATTTTTGCAAGCAACCCACTATATCTTTTCGATTGTCTTGCTAACTCAATAAAATATCCTGTATGCCAATCGTTACAGTGAATAACATCGGGAAACCAACCTCGTTTATCTTTTTTTGCAATAAAATCTTCCATAAAAAGTAGCCACTCAAGACAGCCTTTTGATAAAAGTGCAAAACGTATATGATCATCCTTATAACCATATAAATTGGCGCGTAGTTCATAGTATTCCCTATTTTCAAGAAAGTATGTGTGGATAGTTGCTCGTGTTTTTGGGTAGAATTTTATATTGCAAAGAAGTGATTCTTGTGGCGTTTTTGCAGTGGATTTAGTTTGAAAATTTTCAATAGGAACTGCTAAATTTTCTATTTCTTTCTTAAGTTTCCATTTCTTTTTTCTTTTAATTTGTTTATTATCAATAGATGCATATTTCGGCATGAAGATACGTACATCATGTCCTAGGTTATTGAGCGCTCGAGGAAGGAAGTATATAACTTGAGAAAGTCCTCCAACTCTAACAAATGGAGCAACCTCAGCAGCAAGAAATAATATTTTCATAGCCTCATTGTACCACTATCACTCGCAATTCCCTAATAAAGCTGTTATAGTGTAAATACAACAGAAGTAACACATGCATCAATTGTTGGAATGTAAAGATAATGATTCCGCTAAAAAATTCGCAAAAGACTATTGGAACACTTGTTCCAATATCTGCACTTGTAAGTATAACGAATAATGGAAATGACAACGGTACTTTTGCAGTAGGACTTAGTTTTTTGGATTGGTTGAAAAAAACGAACCAATCTGCTTGGCAGCTTCTTCCTCTTTATCAAACGCAGCTTGAGCTTAATTCAGCAACAAAACGTGTCCCATCACCGTATAAAGGTTATGGCATTGGTCTTGATCCAAAATATTTACCAGAATCTTTTGTTGGAGTTTATCCATCAAAATCTGAAAAAAACGATTTTATCGAGACAAATAATCAGTGGATCCATGACTATGCTTTTTTTTGCGCTCTTTCGGATCATTTCAAAACTGATGATTGGAGAAAATGGAATGATGGTTTGAGAAATCGAGATAAAGCAACACTTGATTATTGGAGTAATCAACTCGCGAAAAAAATTGACAATCAAATCATTTTACAATGGCAACTTCATCAAGCATATATGCAACTTCGAAACAAAGCAAAAAAACTACATATTTCTTTGCAAGGTGATTTACCATTTTATGTATGTATACAAAGCCCCCTCGTCTGGGCACATCAATCTGCTTTCGATTTAGAAAAAGATGGAAGTATGCAATATATTTCTGGAGTGCCAAACATTCCTCCATCATTTTTTGGAAGACAAATATGGGGTCATCCTCTCTATAATTGGCAATCAAAAGAAAATTGGGATGAAATTATATCTCTATGGAAAATACGTTTGCGTTATCTTGCAGGACTTTTTAATTTAATTCGATTTGACTATGCCAAAGCATTTTACCATTACGGTGCAATGGATGTGACAAGCCAACAGAATGATGGCTATAGAGATGGACCTGGAACGGTTGTTTTTGAAGAACTTGTCAAATTCAGTAAAGAATGCGGACTTTTCGTTTTTGTTGAAGATAGCGGTAACAAAATAGATGAAATGAGAGAATCTATGAAGAGATTAAATAGTCCTGGTATTAAGATTTTACGCTTTGGTCTCGATGAAAAAAAAGATATAGTTATTGGTGAATATGCAGATGTTTTGCACTATCCGAAATTTACTGTCGCGTATACGACAACTCATGATACAGAAACATTGCTTGGCTATTTGTATAATTTAACCCCTGAACAAAAACAAAGGCTTGCTATTGCTGCAAATGTTGCATATAACATAGATGATAAAATATTTACAAAGATATTGAGAAATGCTGTCATTACTTCTCCAGCCCAAACAGTTATTATTCCTATACAAGATTGGTTAGTAACTATAGAGAGGATTAATACTCCAGGGACAGAACTTTCGATTAATGATCCTAATTGGAATTTTCATCTACAAATTCCGATAGAACATTTACCCACGCAATTTTAAATCAAATTTCCTTGGTAAATAGTAAAATTAAGCTGATAGGGCTTCTTCAAAATAAGTAAAATTAAGGTTGATGGTAGCTATAATGTCCTATAATATACTGAATGATTTACTGTTTTGTTTGATACCAACTGATTTGATTTATCCTTCTTTGCAGTTCTCGAGTATAAAAGAAATAATAGAGCAGAAGATATAATGTATAGGTCACGCACTTTTCGGATGGAAGGAGTGAATAAAGGTCATAGGCGACACATACTGAAATTTAATTGTGGTCTGTCGTAGTAAAAGGAATTACATCATTTTTAGTCCCAGCGGTATAAACATCTACCGTAGCACCTGTTACAGAATGACCATTGTTATCTTTTACTGAGCCTTGAACTTGGAAGCCATCCGCATATGCTTTGTTAACAGGTAGTACTGCTGAAGAAAGTAGTGAAATAAAAGCAAACACAAAAAGAATAATAAAAAATGGAAGGAAAATAAAGCTTTAATATTTATTCTCATATATATTTATATTAATTTTTATCTGCTTTTTATTAACAAGTTAATAAATCATAAGTGGAAGCATTTTACAATTTGCATGGAGTTTGCTATTATTCATGTGAACTTTTGATTCTTTGCGTGCGGAACATCCAGTTACTAAGAAGACAGTTAATTTTGAACTCAGTAAAATAATTTAATTGGAGGATTAGTAAAGGGTACTTTTGTGATTTATGCAACTGCTATCCTTTTGTTTCTGTTCTTATTAAAACTTTTTATTATTTCTTCTACCCATCTAGATTTTTGACTTTCTTTTGATTTATCTTGTTGCCGTGATTTCCTCATATTGTTCTTGTGTAAGTTGCTTCTGTTCATAGGCATCATCTGTAGCAGTTTTCATTTTTTTTGCTACTTCTTTTTCATTATACGTGAAGTTTTTGAAATCTTCAACCTTAATCTCAATCAAATCTTTTTCTATTTCATTTAGTAAAAATCCAAACAGAACATTTATATCTTCATTATGTTTAGAGTATAAATTTAAAACATTCTCACGTGCTTTCTTATGTGAAAACAAATGATATGATTCGTCAATTATTC
>Ga0210404_10000631_pt1 | contig 17061 bp, 21 predicted proteins | sample IncBWH28MmetaG_FD_155455 | JGI IMG/M metagenome (GOLD analysis project Ga0210404, IMG submission 155455) | Forest soil microbial communities from Barre Woods Harvard Forest LTER site, Petersham, Massachusetts, United States - Inc-BW-H-28-M | ecosystem: Environmental > Terrestrial > Soil >... | reverse complement strand
GCTCGCCACCCTGCCCGCCGTTGCGGCGCAGACCAGCACTCTCATCCGCCGGACCCTGGTGTTCACAGCCGGGGTCGTCCGGACCCGCTGGTTCGCTGCCCCGCCCCGTACCCGCTGGCGGGCGCTGACCCCGCGCACGCGCTGGTTCGCGTACCTGATCCCGTCCCGGTGGCGTGCCGGCCCACCGCGAGGCCGCTGGAAGGACGACTGATGGCCCAACTCGTCAACATCGTGATGTCCTCGTTGGCGACCCTTCAGGTGCAGGTGCCGATCAGCGCCATTCTCAACGGTTCGCCGAACTACAACCCGACCGCCGATGTGGTGAAGATGGCGTTCATCGCGCCGAACGTGAAACCGGCGGCGTCGGACTGGCAGCTCGGGTCGTGGACAACGAACCCAGGCCCGGAGTACATGGCGCAGTGCCTTGTCGGGCCAGGCTCGGGAGGGTTCGTCGTAGCCGTGGGTGTGTGGGCGATCTGGGTGATGGTGATCGACAACCCGGAGATCTTCATTCCGCCCGGTGGCGTTGGCACCCTGACGATCGAGTAGTGCGGGGGTGGTGGCATGACGTGGGGTCCTCGGCGTCACAGCACCCACCGCCGCCGTTCCACGCACCACAGTTCGCACTCGCACTCGCGGACGGGCAGGCATCACCCGCACAAGGGCCACCCGATGTCGGCGGCGACCCGCAAGAAGATCAGCGACGCGCTCAAGAAGTACTGGGCTTCACACCCGCACCGGCGAGGCCATGGCCACAGGCGGCGCAGCGCACACCACCGCCGCAGGCACCACACCACACACCGGCACTCGCTGCATCACCGCAGGCGGCGTGTCCCCACCGGCCCGCACGCCCGCCGACACCACCACCTGGGCAACCGGCACATGACCAGGTCGCGGCGGTTCCACGCCCTTCGCTCCGCTCACCGGAGCATGAGGCGCTCACAGCACCACCTGCTGAGACGCGAGTCGTTCTACCGGCTTCGCACCGGCAGACCCAAGACCATCAACCGGCGGCTGCATCTGCGGACGGGCGCACCGCAAACCCTGCGCAGACGTCTGCACCTGTCCCGCCACGGCACCCAGTGGACGGACCGGGCGACCAGCCCGAACGTCATGTCTATGCCCCGGGTGATCGCCGCCCCGAAGGCGCGGAAACGCAGGCGCTGAGCGGAGGACCGCATGTTCGGCCGCAGATCCTCGAACGACCGCCTCGACGACATCGCCGAGACCCTCACCGAAGTCCTTCACAACCAGGGGATCATCATGACGCAGCAAGAAGAGATCGCGGCGGCCGTCGCCAGCATCGCCGCCAGCACCTCAACCCTCAACACCGCCGTGGCGGGCATCTCCGCCGCGCTCGCCGCGAAGACCCCCGCGCCGCTGGACCTGTCCGGGCTCACCTCCGCCGCAGCGGACCTGGGTACGGCCGCGAACGCCGTGGCCGCGCTCGTACCGGCCGTGCCCGCTCCGGCGCCCGCGACGAAGCCCTGACCGCAGGTACCCACGCTAAGCTGACGACGCGTGCGGGACGTGTGGCAGAGCGGCCTATTGCAGCGGGATCGCGACCCGCTGGGCGGGAGCCGTAAGGCTCTGTCGGCAACCCTCGCCCGGTTCGAATCCGGCCGCGTCCCGCACCATCCTTCATAGGGGAGGTGACCATGCGCCACATCGTCGGCCGTCTTGGCGGGTACCGGGCACTCCTCACGGACGTTGTCGCCGGGCTCGCCCAGACCCTGGCCGGTACCGAGTGAGCGGTAGCGAGTTCCGGCCCGGGGATCGGGTCCTGGTTCGGGCGCGGGGCATGGTCATGTCCGGGACGGTGAGAGAGGTCTACGAGGATGGCGACCTGCTCGTCCATCACAACCTTTGGATCACCGCCCGATACACCCCGGTACCCGACATGAACGCCGAGAACGCCGTGATGAAGCTGCCCGGCGCGGCTGACGAACCGGGACCTCCGCATTTCTTCGCTGAGGTGTCGGCGTGGACGATCGAAGCGGCGAGGGCGGCCGTTGAAGCGGCGGTGATTCGATGACCTTCCCTCCTGCGGCGTACGACGACATCCTCGACGCGATCGAGGCGGACTATCGCGAGCCTCGCCCGTGGGGTGAGCCGTCACGGGTCGGCGAGGCCTTCGCCCGCCACCGTCAGCCCTTCGCCGAAGCGGTTCCGGCCGGTTGGAAGATCTACCCGGGTGTGCCCGCGAAGATGCAGCAGCGGGCCGCATCCAGCCGACAGGAGTGGTGGCCGTGGCTGCGCGGAAGTACACACCCGACCTGAAAGCGCAGGCTCTCCGTTTGGTCGACGAAGCCAAGTCGGCAGGCCAGCGGCGCGGTGTCATCCCGCGAATCGCCGACCAGCTCGGCATCAACCGCGACACGCTCCGGAACTGGGTGAGCTGCGCAGCCCCGACCGGCGCGGGGAGTGTCACGGTCACGATCTCCGGCATCTCCGGCAAGGTGTGGTCCGAACGGGACCTCTACGACGCCGTACAGCGCCAGACCCTCATACGGCGGCGCTGGAACCCGGGGCTCTGACCTGCGCGGATTCACGGTCGCTCACCGGCGGGTAACGGCGGTCGCCACGCTCGGCCTCGCTTCATCCTCACGCTGAGTGACCCACGAAGGAGAAGTGATGTTGCTGCTCGCCCTCGTCCTGCTGCTCGCCTCCGCTATTTGGTCCGCGATCCAACGCGCCTGGCCGCTGGCTCTCCTCGCCGCCGGTCTGCTGCTGTGGGTGGCGTCCACGCACCCGGCACTGCACCTGTGATCTCCCGGCCTGCCCTGACTCCCTTGGAACGCCGCTCCGCCCCGAACCCCATGCAACCCCCTGATTTGGGGTGACCCCATGCAACCCCCCACGTGTACCTCGAACCGTAAGGACGGGCAGCCCTGCAAAGGGCCATCCGTAACAGGCTCCGACAAGTGCCGCATGCACCTCGGCAAGAAGGCCGTGAGTGTCATCGCCGAGAGCCGTGCCCGCGACCTCGTCGAAACCTACGGCCGTAAGGTCGAGACGACCGCCACCGAAGCACTCCTCGACGAAGTCCAGTGGACCGCCGGGCACGTCGCGTGGCTGCGTGACCGTGTCCGGGAGATCGAGAACCTTGAAACGGATCCCGGTTCTGGCGAGCACCCGCTCGTGTGGGGCAAGACGCGGCGTAAGACCGGCGGCGAGGACTGGGGAGAGACCGAAGAGGCCGCCCCCAGCATCTGGCTCAAGCTGTACCAGCAGGAACGCACCCACCTCGTCAAGGTCTGTTCCGAAGCGATCCGCGCCGGGATCGAGGAACGCCGTGTCCGGCTCGCCGAGCAGCAGGGCGCCCTCGTCGCGCAGGTCATCCGGGCGATCCTCACCGACCTTGACCTGAGCGCAGAGCAGCAGGCCCGCATCCCTGAGATCGTCCCCCGGCACCTGCGCGCCCTCGCCGGATAGGGGAGGCGGCGTGACCGCCATCTGGGAGTACGCGGCCCGCGACTTCGAGATCGTACGGCCCCCGGAGTGGCGGAAGATCGCCCGGCCCGAGCAGTTGCCACCGCCTGGGGAGTGGCTCGTCTGGTCTTACATAGCCGGGCGCGGATCTGGAAAAACGCGCAGTGCTGCCGAGTGGGTGCACGAGCAGGCGACACAGAACCCGGGCGTACGGATTGCGCTGGTCGGCCGTACTCCGGCGGATGTGCGCGACGTCATGATCGAGGGCGAGTCGGGGATCCTCGCGGTCGCTGGCGACCACCAACCCGTCTACCAGTCGACGAAGCGGCGGCTGACATGGCCGAACGGATCCACGGCACACACCTACTCCGCTGAAGTCCCGGCGCAACTCCGCGGACCACAGCATCACTTCGCGTGGTGCGACGAACCCGCCGCGTGGACCGATGCGCGTAAGGGCGACGCGCTCGACACCGCATGGAACAACCTGCTCTTGGGGCTCCGGCTCGGCACGTCGCCCCGATGCCTGTTCACCACGACGCCGAAGCCCAACGCTCTCGTCCGTACGGTCCTCTCCCGCCCTACGACGGTTGTGACGCGCGGGACCACGTACGACAACCTGGCCAACCTTGCGCCCTCCTTCCGTGACGAAGTCCTCGCCACCTACGAAGGTACGAGGATCGGCCGTCAGGAGCTCCTCGGAGAACTCCTCGACGACGTCGAGGGCGCACTGTGGACGATCACCCTCCTCGACGAGAACCGGGTCACCGAAGCACCGGACATGCGCCGCATCGTCGTGGCGGTCGACCCGTCTGGCGGGTCGGGCCCGAACAACGACGAGCAGGGCATCGTCGTGGTGGGTGTCGGTGTGGACGGTGGCCTGTACGTCCTTGCGGACCGCTCGTGCAGCCTGTCCCCGCACGGGTGGGCATCGCGGGCAGTCGGCGCCTACCACGAGTTCTCAGCGGACCGGATCATCGCCGAGAGGAACTACGGCGGGGACATGGTCGAGTCCACGATCCGGCAGGTCGACGCGAACGCCCCCGTGAAGGTCATCACCGCGTCGCGCGGAAAGGTACAGCGCGCCGAACCTGTCGCCGCACTGTACGAGCAGCACCGCGTCCACCACGTCGGGGCGTTGCCGAAGCTCGAAGACCAGATGACGCAGTGGACGCCTCAGGACGGCACGAGCCCGGACCGCCTCGACGCATTGGTGTGGGCCGTGACGGAGCTGACCGACGACTTCAACGCGCAGGCGTGGATTGACTACGCCCGCCGCAAAGCCGAGCAGGTCGCCGCGGCGAGCGAACCGGCCGCAACGGAAGCAGCCGAGCCCGAGACGACCAGTCCGGCCGAACCCGAAGACCCTGCCGCCGTACGTAAACGAGCCAGAGACGCCGCCTACCGGCAGCAGCAACGTTAAGGGGGCCTGCCCGTATGGGTGTCCGCTCCCGCTTCGCCGCCAACCTCACCCGCTTCGCGAAGGTGTTCGGCAACGCGGAGCCCGCAGGAATGCGTGCAGGCGAAGAAGCCGCCGGGATGACCCCCAGCCGCCCGTTCTCACCCGGCGAACCGATCGGGCCGTACGACGGGTTCAACCGCACGCCCCGCAGCCACGAGTTCGTTGCCGGGTACAACATTGCCGCCCGGCCCAGGTCCCACGAGCGCGTCTCGTTCGACACCCTTCGCGGGTTGGTCGAGGCGGACGACGTCGCCCAGATGTGCATTTGGCACCGGATCGACTCCATCCGGTCCCTCGACTGGTCGCTCATCGCCGAAGACGGCTCCACCGGTGACGTCACCGACGCCATCACGATCGGCATGGCAGCCCTGAAGAAGCCCGACCGTGACACCCCGTTCGGTGTGTGGCTCGGCGAATGGCTGTACCACATCCTCGCTTACGACGCCGGAACGTTGTACCGGTTGCGTAACCGTGGCGGCCGGGCGATCGGTTTGCGTGTCGTCGACGGCACGATGATCGCCCCGCTGCTCGACTACTGGGGTAATCCGCCGGCGGAACCCGCTGAGGCGTACGTCCAGTACGTGCAGGGGCTGCCGTGGAACTGGATGACGCGCAGCGACCTGATCTACTCGCCGTTCCGGAAGACGGCGTCCTCCCCGTACGGGCGGGCGCCGTTGGAAAGCATCCTCCTTAACGCCAACACCGACCTGCGGTTCCAGAGCTACTTCCTGCAACGCTTCACCGAGGGCAACATCCCGGCCGCGTTCGCGAGCGCCCCGGAGACGTGGACGCCGAACCAGATCGAGCAGTTCCAGTCGTATTGGGACGCTTTCATGCTCGGCGACCAAGCGGTGAAATCCCAGATCAAGTGGATGCCGGGCGGCTCCTCGCTTGCGTGGAACAACGAGAAGGACTTCTCCGACCACTTCAGCTTGTTCCTGATGCGCAAGACCGCTGCCGCGTACCACGTGGTGCCCGCTGACCTGGGCTTCACCGAGAACGTGAACAGGTCGAGCGGCGAGAGCCAGGCCGACGTTCAGCACCGTGTCGGTGACCTGCCGCTGATCAAGCACGTCCAGGATGTGCTGACCGACTTCTTGCAGTACGACCTTGGCCTGCCGTTGCGGTTCGCGTTCGACCTCGGCGAGGAGCAGGCCGACCGGCTCGCCATCGCCCAGGCCGACGACCTGTACGTCAAGGCCGGGGTCGTGTCGGTGTCCGAGGTGCGGGAGATGCGGTTCGGGCTCACCGAGCCGGGTGGTCGCCCTGTTCCGCGTTTCATCTTCACGACGAGGGGTGGGCCGATCCCGCTGTCGGCGCTGGACGCCGTGGCGGGGCCGGTCGACCATCAGACGGCCGCGCCCGCACTGGACGCACCCGTCTCACACGACGCGTTCCGGGCGATCGAGGGTGTTGTGCCGGTACCGCCGCTGGTGTCACCGCCGCTCGCCGAGCAGATCTACGGACCGTCTGCCGCTGACGACCCGCAGGCTGTGGGCGACATGCAGCAACCGGCGGTCAAGGAAGCCGCAGCCACCGCAGGGATCACCACCGCGACGGGGATCGTCGGCTACGACCTGGTCGGCCACAAGGACGACGAGGACGAGGAGCAGCGCGCCGAACTCGCCAAGCGGGAGATGAAGAACTTCCGGAACCACCGGGGGCGTCGCCGCCGCGCCGGCAAGTGGCGCGACTTCCAGTTCCACGCGGTCGACCCGGTCAAGGGCCACCGCCTCAACGACGCGGGCCGTCTCGCGGTCCGCAAGGAGGCAGGGCAGGTAGCTGTTGCAGGGCTCGCTGTCCGGGCGGCCGACACTGGCCGGGTCCTGATGCTTCAGCGCGCGCTCGACGACACCGACCCGGCTGCCGGGACGTGGGAGGTTCCCGGCGGGCACCTCGAAGGCGAGGAGACCCCGCTTCAGGGCGCTTGGAGAGAGTTCGCCGAGGAGACCGGGTGTATCCCGCCGCCAGGCGAGCAGACCGGCACCTGGACCAGCCCAGACGGTGTCTACCAGGGCATCGTGTGGACCGTCCCGTCCGAGGACTGCGTGCCCCTGGTGGGCCGCGACCAGGTCTCGAATCCAGACGATCCCGACGGCGACTCAATCGAGGCCATCGCCTTCTGGGATCCGGCGCAACTGCCCGGCAATCCGGCGGTACGGCAGGAGTTGCTCGACTCGATCGACCTGGTGATGGATGCGCTCGGCACGCCGCAGGTTGTGAAGGCCGGCGACACCCGCCCAAAAGGCCGGGCCTCTGACGGGGGCTCAACCCACTGGCCCGGCTGGGATGTGGACGAGCAACTCGCCGCCGCCTGGGCTCCGCGCATCCGGCAAGCAGTCGTCGGCGTCCTGTCCGGCGTAGCCAACCCGATCTCCGCCGCCTGGTCGGACACGGCACGCCCCACCCAGCCGGCGAAGGCGTGGCTCCAGCAGACCCAACCCGGCCTGGCCGATCAGATCGGCGACGGGCTGCGCGCGGTCCTCACACCGCTGTGGACAGCGGGGTGGGCGGTCGGCACCGCTTCCGCTCAGGCGGTCCTGCAAGGGACCGGCGTCGACTGGGCGCGGTACGGCCGTGTCGTCAAGAGTGAAGGTGACCCGCCCACCACGGTGATCGACCCGGCGCTGATCGTGTACGACCAGCAGTCCCTTCAGGACTGGCTCGACCACTACGGCATCACCGCCATCCAGGGCATCACCGGCACCCGCATGGACGACCTGGCGTCGCTCCTGGAGCAGGCGCTCGCGGACGGCGCATCGTCGGACAGCCTGGCCGCCGACATCGAAGCTCTCGGTGTCACTGCGGCCAGCGCCGACATGATCGCCATCACGGAGATCTCCCGGGCCATGTCCCAGGCAGCGCTGGCGAACTACCAGCAGGCCGGTGTCGGGACTGTGAGTTGGTTGACAGCGTCCGACACCAGGGTGTGTCCGGGCTGTGACGCGTGCGCGGCGGACTCGCCCATTCCGCTCGGCGAGGCGTTCACCGGCCGGGTCGACGCACCCCCTTTGCACCCCCGGTGCCGATGCAGTCTGGTCCCAGACGACATCGGCGGAGTGAGCCTGCCGTCCGTGTCCGACCTTCAAGACATCCTCGGCGGGTTCTGATCCCGCATCCACTTTCACCCCGGAAGGAGGGGTGCGCGTGGACGGCAACAGCGTCCCCGGCTGGGAAGGCTCCATCGGCCCGTTCCCGGACCAGTACACCCAGTCGCACGTGTACGCCCGCGACGTCCAGTCAGGCTCCGGAAACTGTGTCTGCGGCATGTGGCTGGACCACGACGTTCACGTCCAGGCAGCACCCGGCGTTGACATCCCCGGCCGGATGACGGACGGCCCGGTACGGATGCTCGGCAAGGTCGCGGCGGCGCAGCGCTACCTGTTGTCGGTGGCCTATCAGGTCGGGCGCGATCCGAAGATCAAGCGGGGTGCTGACGGTGGACGTGATGCCTTCTCCGCTGCCGAGTTGGAGAAAGCGGCATGGAGTTTCCTTCCCAACGGGGCGCAGGTCGGCCTGTTCCACGGGCCGGACGACACCGTTGGCCACTTCACGGTTACCGAGAGCTACATCTATCGCGGCCCGGACTGGGTCGTTGACGAGGACACGGTGATCAAGGCGGGCGACTGGCTCGTTGGTGGGATCTGCGACCCGATCGCCTGGGATCTGTACAAACGCGGGCTCATCACCGGGATGTCGCCGCAGGGAACCGCGAAGCGGAGGAGTGCCGCGTGAACGACGACGACGACGAGTTCACCGAGTTGGTGGACGCCGACATCACCCGCGTGGATCTGGTCGACAGGGCGGCGAACGGCATGCGGTTCCTGATCGCCAAGCGCGAGGACGGCTCGGCCGGCCTGTTGGATGCCGCCTTCGTCCGTGACCTGATCGCCAAATCCGAACCAGAAACCGACAGTAGGGAGACGGTGACGATGACGGGCTCACCCGGCGCGATCGCCAAGCTGATCCACGAGGCCTCACGTCCGGCCGCCGAACCTGCCGAGGTGGTCAAGGACTTGGACCTCGACGACAGTCCGGACGGCATGGACCCCACCCTGCCGCTCGCCGCACCCGACGACGACGAAGCCCCCGGCAGCCCGTCTGACCCCGGCTCCCCGGCGTGGGAGGCCATCGACGCCGCCACCGCCCGCAAATGGACGAGCATCCTCGCCCGCGCGAAGGGCGCCATCGACATGCTCGCCCAGCGGGAAATGCTCGAAGCGGCCAGCGGCGACGAGGACGCCATCGACAACTCCATGGACCTCGATGACGCGTGCTGCGCCATCGACTACGCCATCAGCGTGCTGGCCCCGTTCGCTGTCGCCGAGCAGGCCGAAGCCGACATGGCCGCCGACATGATGGCCGTCGGTAAAACCCTCGCCGCGTTCGACACCGCACCGCTCGACACAATCGAGGCGTTCGGGCAGATCCGGAAGGCCGGGCGGGTGCTGTCCACCGCGAACGAGATGGCGATCCGAGGCGCCGTCGAGTCGCTCCAGAAGGTCCTCGCGTCCCTGCCGCAAGCCCCCACAGCCCCCGAGGACGGCCAGTCGGTCGCCAAGGAAACGGAGACCGACATGCCCAAGCCCACCCTCGTCGAGGACACCATCACCGACGCAGGCGAGCAGCCCAAGATGGGCACCGCCAAGCCCGAGCCCATCGCCAAGGCCGACGGGGAGAAGACCCCGATGACGGTGGTCTACGACCAGAAGGGGCGCCTGATCGGCATCGTCGATCCTGCCGACGTCACCCCGGTCTCCAACAGCGAGGCCGACCCGGCCGCCGACCCTGACGACGGCGCGGACACCCCGGCGGCCGACGCCGCCCCCGACGCTTCCGACCTCACCCCCGCCCCGGCGGCCGAGGTCGGCACCCCCGCCGACGCCGTACCCGACGACGTCACCAAGAGCACCACCGACAAGACCGACACCGACATCACCGTTCCGGATGCAGTCCTCAAGAGCATCGCCAAGGACGCGGCCACAGCAGCACTCGCCGACTACACCGCCACACAGGAGCAGGTCATCGCCAAGCAGGCGGCCGACCACGCTCAACTGGCGGAGGAGGTCGAGAAGCTGAGGGGCCTGGTCAAGGCGCTGGAAGAGCAGCCCGCTACCCCGAAGGTGTTCACCAACGGAGCCGTCCCGCCGCCCAGCATGCTGCGCGGCCAGAACGCCGGCGTACCGGTCGGCGTCGACGCGGCCCAGGCCCAGCAGATGAAGAAGGGCCTGTACGGCGCCGTCGACGCACACGAGCAGAACCGCATCGCCAACGAGATGCAGACCGGGGCCATCGCCATGCTCCAGGAGATCCGCCAGCGGCCCACGCCGCAGTAGGCCCAGCCCCAGCCCTTCACGCCCCCGAGAGCGGTCCACGCCCGGGGGCTTTTGCATGCCCAGGAGGCATCCGTGAGCAACACCCTCGACGACGTCACCAAGGAGACGCTCGCCGCGATCACCAAGGCGCAGACCACCGGCATCACCACCGCAACCGGCATCGTCAGCTACGACCTGTCGCCGCTGGTCACTCTGGTTCCGGTGGTCACGCCGTTCCGTGACCACGTCGCCCGCACCAAGAGCCCCGACGGTAACAAGTACGCCGTCTGGCGGGCGATCATGAACACGACGAACGCGCAGCCCGACCCGTCGATCCCGTTCGACTTCGCCGCGAACGAGGTCGTGTTCAACGAGCAGGACTTCCAGGCCGCGTACAAGGGCACCGGCCTGGCCGGGATGGTCACCCAGGACGCCTACGACCTGGCGACCGGGTACGACGACCCGTACGCGACCGCGACGTTCCAGACCCTCAACCAGGTCCTGATCGGCGACGACCGTAAGCTCGTCGGCGCCCAGTCGTTCGCGCTGGCCCGCCCGGCCGCGCCGACACTGACGCAGAAGACCACCGGCGGCACCATCCCCGCCACCACCACCGTGTACGTGGGTGTCGCCGCCAGAACGGGCTCGGGCTACTACTACGGGTCCGGGAACTCCCAGGGCAACAGCAACAGCGGCGCATCCGGCGCCGGGACCACCAACTCCGTCCAGGCGACCGTCGCGTCCGTGCGCGGCGCCGTCTGCTACGACTGGTTCCAGTCCGCGAACGGCACCACCTGGTACTACTACACGACCACCACGGCCAACACGGTCACCATGACCAGCGTCATTGGCTCCAACAACGCGCTGCCGTCCGGCACCGCCGTCCCGGACCTGACCACGGTCTGGAAGGGCGCCGGTAGCACGGTCCCGACCATCAACACCGCCGCCGACAACGGGTCCGCCAACGCGGCCGACTACGACGGGTTCCTCGCGTCCCTGGCGGGCGACTACAACGGGGTCGGCCAGTGGGTGCAGCCCGGCACCGGCACCGCCAACCCGTCGATCAACAACAGCCTCGACGGCGCGACACTGACCCTGTCCGGCGGGTCCGTCGCGGAGATCGAGAACCTGCTGTTCCTGCCGCTGTGGCAGCAAGTGAAGTGTTCCCCGACCGCCATCATGGTCAACGCCGTGCAGGCGCAGGAGATCGCGAACCTGATCCTGGGCGGATCCAGCGCGACGACGTTCCTGAACACCGACGCTTCCGGCCGTATCAGCGTGGTCGCTGGTGGCCGGGTCGGCGAGATCGTGAACGCGCCCGCGGGTGGTGTGACCGTCCCCATCGAGGTGCACGTGTCGCTGCCCCCGGGCACCATCGCGGCCCGCACCGACCGGGTTCCGTTCCCGCAGGCGAACATCTCCAGCGTGCTGGAGTACCGGTCGCTGCGTGACACCGCCCAGTTCGACTACGGCATCAACCGCATCGCCAACACCTCCGGCGGCGGCCCGCGTCGTGAATTCGAAATTAAGTCAATGGGCGCCTTCGTGAATAAGGCCCCGGTTGCCATGGCGGTTCTTCAAAACGTGGGCTGAGCAGGAGCATTACGCTGTTTTGGCTGCATGCGACCCGCTGTTCTGTGGTACCTTTGTTGGAGTGGGCTCTCCACTCCAACAAAGGAGCCATGAGTGACGGTCAACTCAGATGTGGACTGCTCGATTGCCGACTGCGGTAAGCACGCCTTCGGACGCGGCTGGTGCTCGACGCATTACGCACGCTGGCGGACATACGGCGACCCCCTACATGAGACGCGCCGCTACGCCGAGCAGGGCGAGAGGTGTTCGGTTGAGGAATGTGACCGGACCCCGAAGCGGCGCGGCATGTGCGAGATGCACGTGCGCCGAGTCGAGAAGCACGGCGAGGTCACTGACCCGCGCGCTCGACGCTTCTGGGCGCAAGTCGACAAGGACGGCCCCCTCCCCGAGGAGCGCCAGTCACTGGGCCCCTGCTGGGTTTGGACCGGATGCAAGCACCCGGTCACCGGCTACGGTGTATTCGGCGGCAAAGGGACGCAACTCGTTCATCGGATCGCCTACCAGTACTTGGTGGGTCTGATATCGAAGGGTCTCCACCTCGACCACCTGTGCCGTCGGCGCAGTTGCGTCAGGCCGGAGCACCTGGAGCCCGTAACGCCGCGCGAGAACATCCGGCGCGGCAATCAGGGCGCCTTCTGGGGGTACGCCCCCGAGGTCGTTCCGGTGAAGCCGAAAATCGAGAAGCCGACCCACTGCACCGAGTGCAGTGGCGATCGGCCCCTCTTCAAGCGAACGCTCTGCCGTCCGTGTTATCGCAAGTGGCTCAGAGATCCGAGCGTCGAGCGACCGAGGCAGCGGACGCCCGAGCAGCGGTTCTGGGAGAAGGTCGACAAGACCGACTCTTGCTGGCTGTGGACTGCGGCGGTCAATCCTGGGACGGGCTATGGCCAGTTCACGGCCTACACCGGGGTTCAGGTCCAGGCTCACCGTTATTCCTACGAGTTGGCTTCCGGGCCGCTGCCCGTGGGCCTAGACGTGCATCACACCTGTCACGTCCGTCGCTGCGTCAACCCGGCCCACCTGCAAGCCCTGACCCGTTCTCAGAACCTGGCGCTCCGCAAGGTCCGCCGCTGACCGAAAAGCCCCACCCCGAAGGCCGAGAGCATCCCGCTCTCGGCCTTTCACATTCCCCCCAACCCTCACCCAGGGAGAGCAGGCATGCGCCTGTATACGCGCTCGGACGCGAGCGGGGTCGATGACCCCGAGTACGGACACTTCGACGCCGACGAGCAGGGCGGCTTCGACTTCCCCGACGAACTCAGCAACAAGCTGTACTCCTTCCACTTCCGCGGTAAGCCGCTGTGGGAGACCGACATCGAACGGCAGGCCCGGCTGATGGCGGAGGAGATGGAGCGGCGCCGTGACCCGGCGACGCTGATGGACGCTGTGCAGCAGCTCGTGAACGCCGCGCAGGCCGTCACCCCGCCCGACCCCCAGGTCGCGAAGCGGGCGACCACCAAGCGGTCCGCGAAGGCCGACCCTGCGGGATGAAACGCGGCCACGCCTGCGGGCGGTGCGGGGGAGTTCGCCGCGGTGGCGGACCGGTCGCTCTGGTCGGATCCTGCGACCTGTGCCAGACGGCCCTGTGCGGCAGGCACGCCGCATGGGATCCGGACGGTGAACGGCATCTGTGCCGAAAGTGCGCGCGCACCAACAAGATCACCGTGATGACGGTGCGGTGACCAGGAACCGTCAGACGAGGGGGTGATGCCCAATGCCATCCCCGACAGTGATGGGTCCCGGGACCCCTTACCTCACGCCTGATCTGCTGATTCGTGAACCGATCGGCGTAAGTTGGTCTTCGCTGGTTCCGCGTACGGGTTCCTCGCCGCAGGACCTGAACGCCGTCCTGGTCGACATCTGCCAGAAGGCGTCCGGCCTGATCGACGGGTACTGCAACCAGCCTTTGCGGGCAACCCTCAACACCGAGTCGTTGACCGGCCCCGGCGGTGCCAGGGTCGGTGTCGACACCCACACCAAGGTCACGACGTGTGTGCTGCGGCGCGGCCCGGTCCTACAGGTCACGTCCGTGCAGGTGTCCCCGGCGCGGAGCTTCCCCCGCGCCTGGACCACCGTCACGCCCGGCCAATACGAGCCCGCGATCCCCGTCATCGGCATGTTCGGCACCAGCTCGCCGGCCGATTCGGGGGAGGGCGGGCAGGCCATCCTGATCGCCCCGAACTGGGTGTCGTGGCGTGAAGGGCGCAACGGGTACCGCATCCAGGTGTCGTACACCAACGGGTGGCCGCACACGTCTTTGACCGCGCAGGCCGCCTCTGGCGCGACCACCTTGGCGGTGGATGACTGCACCGGGTGGGCCCCCGTCGCGGTCGGGCAACCGGGCGCGGTCGGGGTGGTGTACGACGGTGGCCTTCAGGAGGCCGTGACGGTGACGGCCGCGTCCGTGGTGTCGGGTCCCGGCACCCTCACCCTGTCGGCGCCGCTCGGCTACCCGCACAACGCCGGGGTGATGGTGACGACGATGCCCGCGCAGATCCGGTGGGCGACCGCTTTGTTCGCCGGGTCTCAGGCTCTGACGAGGGGTGCGACGTCCACCACGATCCATTCGACCGGTGGCGGATCATCGGCGGGCAGCAAGGCGCCGGAGGAACTCGCCTCAGAGGCCGAACTCATGCTGAATCCGTTCCAGCGGAAGTGGTGACCGATGCCTCTGGTCACCGTGCAGAACTGGATTCACCAGCAACTCAACGGGCTCATCGTCCCCGGGCCCGCGAACGTCGGCCCGTTGGAGGCGTTCATCGCCCCCCCGGACCCGAACGAAGGCCCGCAACCCGCCTGCTACATCTGGCCGAACGCCGGTCACGAACGCCGGCAGACGATGCCGCGTAACACAGGGCCGGGGACTGCGGCCGGGTGGAAAGAAGTCCGCCCGGACATGGACGTGTTCTTGACCTGGTTCAACTCCTCCGACGACCCGTACCTCGCGGACGCGTTCCCGTCCGTGGTCGACGCGGTCATGAACAAGCTGCGGACGTCCCCGGACCCGGCGACGGTCGTCGACCCGAACTCGGGGCTCGTCTGCAACCTGGTGGGTGTCGGTGAGGACATGTCGTGGCAGGCGCTCGGTGTCGCGACCGTCTCCGACCAGAGGTGGCAGCGTTTTGACGCCCTGATCATCGTGCCATTCCTGGAACTGATCCAGGCCTAGAGCCTCTTCCCGGCCCGCGCTGAGGTGCGGGCCTTTCGCATGCCCGGCGCCGCATGGGCGCCTTTCTCGTGCAGTTCCGACCGGTCGCCTTCGCGCGGCAGAAAGAGGCCGTGTGCAGGACCTTTACGCGTACACCGAGGCCGAGGAGCGGATCTACTCCGCGTACCTCGCGGTCGCCCCGGACGGCACCACCACCACCCTGATCGGCGTCCCCGGCATGGACCCCGTGCAGATCCGTAAGGCCGGGGGAGCCGACCACGGCGGTGAGCCGTTGCCGGACATTCCGGGCGACGGGTCATGGATCCCGGCCAGCGCCGAGACACCGCCCACGCCGGTCATCGAGAAGGCCGCTAAGGCTTCGAAGGCGGTGACTGTCTGATGGTCGCTGTCTTCCCAGTAACACGCAGAGGTATCGCCCTCGGCAAGGAGGCGGCCGGGGCGGTCGGCACCCCGGTGATGCCGACGATCGGTGTCCCGGCCGAGAAGTTCACGGTCGAAGACAAGATTAATCCGCTGATTGATAAGTCGTGGCGTCAGTCCATGGCCGAAGAGTTCGGCTACACGGCTGGCACCTACGTCACCGACTGGGACATTCAGGGGCCGGTATACGCGGACACGCTCGGTCACTTCTTGCTCAACTGCCTGGGCGACTACACGTCGACCGGTGTCGCGACGACCCCGAACTCGACGCTGTCCAGCCCTCTCGCGATCGGTACGTTCACGGTCCCGGTGGTCGCCGGGACAGGGTTCGCCGCGAACCAGTGGATCCAGGTGGATACCGGTTCGAACGCCGAGATCGTGCAGGTTCTCAGTGTCGCAACGAACACGATCACGTTGACGGCGGCAACACCGATCCGCCTGACCCACCTGACCGGGGTCGCGGTGACCAACACGGTCGCGGGCAACGGCAACTACACGCACGTGTTCAGCCTCTTGAACAGTGCCGCGAACGGTGCGCAACCGCCGACCCACACCCTGACGGACATCTCCGGCATGCCCGCAAGCACGTTCGCCCGGCAGTACGCGTCCGCGTGCGTGTCGGAAGTGGTCCTGACCGCGAACGCCCAGCAGTTCCTCACCTGGCAGGCCAAGGGGCAGGGGTGGCTGTCGTCGATCGCCGCGACGACCCCGGTGTTCACGGCGTCGACGCAGCCCGCGCAGGCGGGCTGGAACGGTGCGGTCGGTATCGGAGGTCCGGCGAGTGGCGGCACGAAGGTGCTGTACGTGAGCGACTGGGCGATCACCTTGGCCCGCAAGATCGCGCCGGTGTGGACGGTGCAAGGCGTCCAGAACCCGTACGTGATCGCCAGGGGAGGGTTCGCGGCCAGCCTGAAGCTGACGTTCGAGTCGGCACCGTCGGAGACGCCGTTGTTGAACCTGCTGAACAACACCCAGCCGCAAACCCAGTTCATCGCGACCGGGCCCAACAGCACCAGCATCACGGTGGACGCGCAGGTCACGGCGTACGACACCAGCAAGTTGAACGACGGCAAGGAGACGTTCGGCTACGACACCACAGCGAAGCTCATGGCCAACACGACCAACGTGGGCAACTCCGGCTCGTTCTCCCCCTGCAAGATCACTGTCGTGAACTCCGTACCTTCTTACTGAAAGTAGGCGCTTGTGCGCGTAACGCTTCCCAACGGCGATTGGGCCGAACTTCGGGAAAACGTCAAGGGTGGCGACCGGAAGGCCTTCAAGGGCGCCATCAAGTTCAAGGTCAACACCGAGGGAGGTTTCCAGGAGATCGCCGGGGACCTCCAGGAGTGCCAGCGGTACGCCGTCCTGCGCCGCCTCATCACCTCCTGGTCGCTCACCGACTACCCGATCCCCCTCGCCGAACCCCCCGACATCGCCGAGCCGGTGCTGGAACGGCTCGACCTCGACTACCTCGACCCGATGCTGGAGGCGATCGAACCGCTCATCGAAAAGATCGAGAAGTCGGGAAAATCGTCGAAGACGAGCGCGGCAGGCTCGTCCGATGGATCCTCAGCGGAGACGCCGCCTACCTCGGAGACATCCCTGTAGACGAAGTCACCGAGACGGCCTGGTACCTGTCCTTCGCTGAGCGGTGGAACATGCCGCCGACCGTG
>Ga0210404_10000630_pt1 | contig 17075 bp, 21 predicted proteins | sample IncBWH28MmetaG_FD_155455 | JGI IMG/M metagenome (GOLD analysis project Ga0210404, IMG submission 155455) | Forest soil microbial communities from Barre Woods Harvard Forest LTER site, Petersham, Massachusetts, United States - Inc-BW-H-28-M | ecosystem: Environmental > Terrestrial > Soil >... | reverse complement strand
GGACAAACCGCAAACGTTTTAACCACAATTATGAACTCCAATATTAAAGGGGTGAACAATGCCACTGACGCAATGGGACTTCTTAATGCGACAGTGGGTGCAGGAAAAATGAAAATGGGTGATTTAGTGGGCGCAATGAGTACGGGAATTATACCAACTGCACAGGCTCTTGGTATTTCAATGCAGGGCTTGGGTGCTTCAATTGCTACCATGACAAATAACGGAGTGCCAGCAGAAGAAGCAGCAACAAGATTGAAAATGGCATTTGCCATGATGGAAGACCCTACTACTAAAGCATCAAAAGCACTTGCTGCTATTGGTATTTCGCATAGGCAACTGGCAGATGACATGCGAAGTTCTGGCGGTTTATCCACTGCTCTTGAAGATATAAAATCACATCTTAATGCGGTAGAGCCTGCAACAACCTCTTTTGTTAAGGGTACAAAAATGTCAGCAGATCAAGTGGCAGCTGTTACAGAAAAAGTGAAATTAGCAAAAGAACAAATACAAATACTCAATGATACGCATGTAAAAGGTGCACTGGCTACAGAAAAGCATGCACATGCACTGGAAGCTGCACAGGCAACGCTTAGTGGGTATGAGGCGAAACTTGGTAAAGCGAATAGCACAATGGTTGCATATGCAGGTGGCGCATTAGACGCAACTCAAAAGACCCAACTACTTCTTGACGCGTTTGGTGGTGGCAGGCAAGGCTCAACTATGCTTACGCTTATTGGGCATACTGACCAATTTAATGACAGATTGAAACAGATTACGAAAACAGGTGGAGATTTTCAAAATGCTTGGAAAAAAACAACAGATGATGCAAATTTTGCTTTTGAAAAGCTAGGTACAGTTGTACAAACGCTGGCAATCAAGTTCGGCAATGAATTGTTGCCAAATGTAACGAGAGTGGCAAATTTCATGTCTAATAATCTTGCGCCAGCGGTAATGAATACAGTGAATTGGATAGAAAAAAATAGAGTGGTACTTGAAATTATTGCCGGAATTATTGCAACAGTCGTCTTGCCTGCTTTCATTGCTTACGAGTTACAAGTAGGAATAAAAAACGCAGTAGCAGTTGCCAAGTTTATCATTGAGGAATGGAAAGCAATTGCAGCAATCATAGTGAAAATAGTACAGCTTGGTATTGCGACAGCAGCGTTTGTACTTCACACTGCCGCAATGGCAGCAGGCGCAATAGTAACGGGTGTCCTGACAATTGCTACATGGGCTTTGAACGCTGCAATTTTTCTCTTAACATCACCTATTGGTTTAGTCATTTTGGCAATTATTGCGCTTATTGCCACTGGCGTTTTTCTTGTCACTCATTGGAAGCAAGTACAAGAGGTAGGGAAAATTGTTTTTGATGCAGTAGGTAAGTTTTTCTCTGATCTTGGTAAAACCGTTCATGGGGTGGTTGATGCAATCATTACTGACATAAAAAATATGGTGAATTCAATCATTGATCATATCAATGGACTCATTCATGGGATCAATGGTGTAGGTAGCAAAATTGGTCTTGGTGCTATAAAAATTCCTGACATTCCAAAATTTGACCAAGGTGGATATGTACCCAAAACTGGTATCGCGCTTTTGCATGAAGGCGAGTTTGTTTTGTCAAAATCAATGCTTTCCGGCCAGTCAAACGTACCATCACAAATTGCCAATCAAACCACCAATAACAACAATACACCAGTAACTATCTACGCAACTGTCAATCAAGATATAGATATGAATTTACTTGGACAAAAAATAGCGTTTGCCTTAAGAAATTCAAGATAATATGATTACTGGTTTAACATTAGGGGGTAACTCCTTATTATCATCACAATGGTTATTGCAGTCATTTAATAATGGCTCTTTTCCCGCCACTGTCTATACAAGAAGTAAAAGAGGTGGGTATCAAGGGAACAAACTAATTACACCAAGTTTTGCCAGTTTCTCATTTGTACTTGAAATAAAGATTGTCGGTAATAGTTTTTCTGACTTGGCACTGCAAAGAGATGCCTTTTTAGGTATTCTTGGTTTGGTTCATTCACAAGGCATACAAACGCTTATCTCGACTCGATCAGATGGCACAAGTAGGCAATTGGACATTAAAGCAATTGAAGTTACTGGTGATCTTTCTGTTGATGATGGAACAAGTTCTCTCATACAAGTTACTTTGCTTGGTGAGTATCCATTTTTAATGGGGTCAAACCCAAAAAACCAAGATGTTCTTATAAGTAATGGTGGCGGTTTTGCAGTTCCCTTTGCCATTCCTTTTGATATGAGCGCTGGCCATTCAACTCTTGTAACAATTAATAACGTTGGTAACTATGCTGCATACCCTATTTTCACTTTTGTTGGCACACTTACTAACCCAACCATTACCAATAATACTACTGGCAAAACTTTAAGCGTTGCCCAAACACTTGCCGACTCAGCGCACTCATTAATTGTTGATACTTATCAGCGTACAGCAGTGTTGCAGACCTCTGGAAACAATGCTAGGCAGTATATTTCAGGTACTTTTTGGACTATCCCAATTGGCATATCTACTATTACTTTAACAGCCGGTTCAGGTGAAATGGGGAAATGTACAGTTTCATTTAGAGACACATTTTTAAATATATGACATTTACAGTTTTTTTAAAGCATGTTGCGACTGGTGATAAGTATGAGTTACCTTTTGAGTGGGTGAATTATGTTGAGGAATTAAATAATGGGTCAAGCGCTACATTTAACCTTGATTTTGCAACGATTAATGAACAGGTGGCAATTCCCTACGGCACAAACCCAAAAGACCTTTTTACTGCAGTATTGTCTGAAATCTGGGTAGAAAATGATTCAGGTATCAAGGTGTGGTTTGGTCTTGTTACGGAATACACGCGTACTAAAGATGCCTCTGGAAACAATAAGCTACAAATTGCAGCAATTGATTATTTTGGTATTTTCCAAAAAAGACGAACTGGCGCAAGCGTTGATTTTACAGCAGTTGATCCTGCCACAATTCCTTGGTCACTGATAAATACAAGTCAGCTGCTTACTCATGGAGACTTAGGTATTACTGTTGGTGTAACCGCATCAACTGGTTTGAGTGTTACGCAGAATTATAAGAGAGCAGACATTAAGCAATCTATTTCAGATTTATCAAACTTTAAACTGAAAAACAGTTTTGATTTTGATATTGATTACACAAAAAAACTTAACATTTATTATCCAACTAAAGGTTCTTTGCGTGCCAATGTGGTTTTTGATGACAGTAATATTTTAGGAGATGCAGTAAAAATTCCGGTGCTTTTAAATATGACCAACTCAGTTTTTGCCAGAGGACAAGGGATAAATAATGATGTGCCAGAAGTAAACAGACAATCATTGGATGCTATTATTGCCGAATATACTTTACTTGAGGATGTTCTTTCCGATACTACTACGTCTGACACAACAGTTTTGAGTAATGAGGGTGACAGAAAGCTTGCTCTTGAGCAATTGCCACTGTATGCCATAACAATTAAGCATGATATAGATACAGACATTACAACATATGGACTTGGTGATTTTGTGATTGTTAATGTACCGGAAGAACAAATAAGTTATGCGCAATATAGAGTAAAAAAACGCACAGTGGATATTGATGACTCTGGCACATTAATTGTGCAGCTAGACTTGCTGACAATATAAAACTATGGATGAGATACGAAGATTTTTAGTAGATTTATCTACAAGACTTGAAAAAATTGAGAAAGGATTAGTCATAAAAATTTTGACAATACCTTCAGATGATACTGGTGCTTTTGTGCCAAAAGTTGTATCTTCTGATCCTGCTACTCCTAAAAATAATGAGGTTTGGATAAACTCAACTACAAATCAATTAAAGTGGAACAAGGCAGGTACAATCAAAGCAGTTACGCTCTCCTAAAACAATTTTTGTATAAGACTAGCTTCTTTTCTCATTATAATTTTTCTGTATGGCTTTACGTTCTATTCGTTCAGGTGGCACAGCAATGACAGAAGCGAGTTTCTTGCAGTTTATTACTGACTTGCTCAAGGTCTCCGGCGTTTTTGATATTACCGGCACACAATTTCAAGTTACAGCTGGATCGGGTTTGTCAGTAAATATTGCTGTAGGACGTGCTTATTTACTTACACCCTCTGGGGGTAATGGCTATCCAATTATCAATGATGCATCGATCACAAACCTTGCAATAACTGCAAATAGCTCTGGAAATCCACGGATAAGCTCAGTTGTTTTATATCAAGACCTTGCTGGTTCACCAAACTCAGATGACACCAATACAGCGCATATTATAAGTGTTGATGGTACACCAGCGGGTTCACCAAGCGCACCTTCTGGATCAACAATCCAAAGCGCAGTTGGTGCTGGCAATCCGTACATCAAATTGGCAGATGTTCTTGTAAATTCGGGTGCATCAGTGCCAACCTCAATAACAGACAAGCGCAATCAGGTTGCTTTTAGAAATGACGTACTTAATCAGGATGCTTGGGTTACTCCAACTGTCAATGTTGGCGGAACAACAACACTTGATTTATCTCTTGGTAAAAAGTTTCAGATCAATATGGGCGCAGGAAACACAACGTTTGCACTTCTGAATGTTCCCCTCAATTGCAAATCAATTATTGTGAGAATTACACAAGATGGTTCAGGCGGACGCACAGTTACATGGTTCAGTGGTCTTTCATGGCCAAATGCTGTAACACCAACTCTTTCAACGGGTGCAAGTAAATCAGATGAGTTTGGTATCAATTTTCTCAGTGTTACCAATGACACGACAAATACCAGTGAAGGGACAACTATATTGCAAAATTTGTAATTACTATGACTTATGGCGAAAAGACAATTTACCACATCTGACACATCTCCCTGGGCTGACAAATATACAAATGGTTCTGCCGGAGCAAAAACATATTCCGGAAACCATCAAATTGATTCATCAGACGGCGCATATTATTCTCGTGTTTCTGGAAGTGCAGGAAATACTACCGCAAATACCCCAGATTTATCAGATGGTACGTATAATCTGCCTTGTAAAATAATTAATGAGTACTCAAACGCAAATCCTAATTGGGAATATAACTTTTTAATTTCTGTTAGCGGTGGAGTTGCTGCATTCAAATATCCTCTTACCATTAATTGCAACTATAGCGGTCTTGGCTCACAGATTATTACGGGTAATCCCTATGCTTCGGTTGTTATCAATAGTGGCGTAACTATTAACCCACCTAGTTGGGATGGCAGTAAGGGTGGGCGTATTATTTGGTTTGCAAGAGATAGTTGGGATAACGAAGGAACAATTGATTTTTCAGGACGTGGTTTCAGGGGTGGTCAGGCAGTTGGTGGAAGTGCAGAAGGTTACACAGGAGAAGGAACAGGTGGTGTATCAACTCAAAACCAGCAAACGCCAAACGGAAATGGTGGTGGAGGCGGTGGGTATTCTAATAATAGCCCTTGGAATCAGGGTAATGGTGGCGCAGGAGGCTCAAATGTAACTTCCGGTGAAAATGGTACTGCAACAGGCGGTGGAAATAATTCAAATGGTGGGGCTGGTCAAGCGGGTATTACTACCACTTCATCTGATGGAGTAACAAGTAATTTTGGCGGTTCTGGAGGTTCAGGTGGCGTTATATCCTCTGGTGGTAATTCTGGCTCAGGCGGTAATGGAGGAGGCTGTCTTGATGTTATCTCACGGAGAATTACGAACAATGGCACAATCAATTTTAATGGCAATAATGGTCAAGGAAATGTGCAATATCATTCTGGTGCTGGTGGATCGGGTGCAGCTGGATTTGGTATTTTCAAAGGACAAATTATAAATCTTGGTGGTTCAATTACTGCTTTAGGTGGTGCACATCAATTTAGAAATGGGTCAAATGCTGGTGATGAAGATGGTGGCTATGGAGGTAATGGTGGTATCGCTGTGTATTATGGACAAACAAAATCTGTATCCTCAAATCCCTCAACTACGCCTATTTTAGACACTATTTTAAACGATGCAGGTGGTGCTTTTGAGTTTTTAATTGCATAAATAAAGGAGTTTTATATGAATTGGGAAAATATACGAGCTGTTTTTGACATCATAGCTACAGGTGGTCTAATGATCGCTGGGCTTATCTATTGGAGAAGCCAATCAACTAGAGCAAAAAATATTGCTGAAAAGGATTTAAACAACACGTTAAATCAGCTGCTTGAGGCAAGGGATAAGAAAATAAAAGACCTTGAAGAACTGGTGCAAGAGCAAGGAAAACAAATTGTACATATGAAAGAAACAATTGAAATACTTATCTCAAAGAAAACTGATCTTGAAGCGCTTGTTATTCTTGCGTTAAAAGACTATTTTTCAACGCATTCGGATGTTGCGCAAGCACAGTGGGAAAAAGAAGACAAAAAAACCAAAAATATATAACAACTCCTCTTTACCTCAATACAATAGTACATGAGAACCTATCCACAGATTTATTCTCAAAGAGATCCTCAATGGGCTTCTCAAAGACTTGGGATAGTTGATGGCGCGACAATTGGTCAATATGGATGCTACATTACCTCGTTTGCCATGACTGCTGGGTATTTTGGTCATCAAATAACACCGAATGCTTTAGATGACATTTTTACCAACAAGCAGCTCTATGCAAATGGAGATTTAATAGCACACGATAGTGATTTATCAAAAGTATTTCCGGATATTTTGTTTCAACAAATCTATGATTATAGTAGCAATCCAGCAGACCTTAATTTGTTAAAACAACTCTCCTCTGATGATACACTCGCAGTCATTCTTGAACTTGATTTTGACCACGATCCAACTGATGGAATCCAAACGCATTTTGTTTGCCTGCATGACTATGACGGCAATACTTTCAAAATCTATGATCCCTGGTATGGTACGGATGATGATTTTTCTCTCCATTATGGTAGTAATCCCGCACAAACAATTCAAAAGGTCGTTGTGTATAAAGGCAATCCGGTTGGCGCAACAGTTGCAGTTGATGCAAATGTATTTCCGCAACTTGTAGACAAAGCGACAAAGTACGATGCGTTTAATGCAGCAGGTTATTCGACAGTTGATGATGTCATTAAGAAAGTTGGTGATCTAACTAATGCCAATACTCAGCTTCAGCAGGATGTTCAAAAACTTCAGGGTCAAATTTCTGATATGGCGTCTGCAATTCAAAAGGTTAAAGATGAAGATATACAAGCTGTGGATGACTCAATAACCGCGCAGCATCAAAGAGATCAAGCAGTCAATGATGTAAATTTTGTCAAAAGCCTACTTGGTCTTACTCCACAAGCGACAGATGACGATATGCACACTGTCGTTATAACAATGCAGGAAACAATTAAACAATTACAAGATCAGGTAAAACAACTCCAAATACAACCACCTCAAGCAAATCAACCAGACGTAACAGTAGCCCAAACAAATAGTATTCTCTATTGGATCAAAAGTTTTTTTAAAAGGGGGTGAAAGTATGACACCTGGATATAAAACCACAGAATTTTACGCAGTCATTGCTGGTATTGGAACAATTTTAGTTTCTTTTGTTCAGCAAAACTGCTCATTTTCTCAAGATAAAGTTATTGCTCTTATTTTTCTCGTAGGAAGTTATGTTGGAAGTAGGACTTTTTTGAAATATAAAAATAATCAGCAAATAATTCAAACTCAAACACAAGGATAAAATACCCCTTGACAACCTGTTACACGATGTAATATTATATCCCTTGTAAGGGGATATATGGCATACCGACCAAAAGACGAACAAGAACGAATACTCCATAGGTTAAAGATTGCAAAAGGACATCTCCAAAAAGTTATAAAAATGGTTGAAGATGATACCTACTGTATAGATGTATTGCATCAACTACAAGCAGTCGAAAGCGCTTTAAAAGAAACTGGAAATGTGGTGCTTGAAAATCACTTAAAAACATGTGCTGCGGAAGCAATTAGCAAAGGTAAAACAGAAGAAGCAATTACGGAAATAATGACTGTTTTTAAGAAAAAATCATAGGAGGCGAACAATATGATGGGTTATGGAATGATGAATGGCATATGGGGCTTTGGATTCTTAAGCTTTCTTACATGGATTTTAGTTATTATTGCTTTAGTTTTGTTGATTGTTTACCTTTGGAAACTGATTCAAAAAAAATAAAATGGAACTCGATAAACTTGTTGTAACAATTACAGGAATATTTGGAATAGTTTTTACCTATTGGTTTTTTCTGATGAAGAAAGATAAAGAAGTATCTGTAACTGATTCAGTAGATATTATTGTTGATGGTGGATACTTACCCGCTACAGTTGTGATTCAGAAAGGTAAGACAACAAAGCTAAATTTTATCCGTAAAGACCCAACAAGTTGTTTAGAGGAAGTTGTTCTTGGAGATTTTAAGACGCGTAAGTATTTACCGCTTAATAAAAAAGTAACAATAGAATTAAAACCAAAGGAAGTCGGAGAATTTACTTATGCTTGTGGCATGAATATGTATCACGGAAAAATTATTATCAAATAATATGACATCAGAACACAAAGTATTTATCGGTATTGGTTTGGCAACAGTTCTTGTTTTGACAGCAGGAGTACTTTTTCTCTCAAAACAAGATGAGCGTCTCAGCAAACCACTTATGGGACAAGAAGTAAAAGTTACAGGAAGAACTCATTTTCCACAAGGAACACCCATACAGTACGATACAAATCCTCCCGCAGAAGGAAATCACTATCCAAACCCGCAGCAAGCAGGTATTTATACAACACCCCCTGCAGATGGTAACCTTGTGCATAGTTTAGAGCATGGGGCAGTCATTCTCTGGTATAACCCTAAAAAAATTTCTTCTGCTCAAATAGACGAGTTGAAAGGTATTTATAACAAAGCTCCAGGAAGTAAAGACATTATGGTTTCAAGAACAAATATGGATGTACCTGTTGCATTAACATCATGGGGACGGATAATGAAACTAAAGGCCATTGATGAAAAAATAATAGACGCATTTTTTAGTACTAATGTCGATCGAGGGCCAGAACAAGCACCATTATAATCTATGGAACAAAAAGTAAAAACGTACCCTATTAAAGGAATGCATTGCGCATCATGTGTTCGAGTAATTGAGCGCGCTATCAAAAAAGTAGATGGTGTTATAGATTGTTCAGTTAATCTTGCAACAGAACAAGCAACAGTAAAATATGACGAGAATAAAGTAAATAAACAACATATTGCAGGATATAGAGCACTTATTGATGAGGAAATAAAATCAGAAGAAGAACAAAAAAAAGAAAAACAAAAAGAACTCAATTTGCTACGAAACAAAGTAATTGTCAGTTTATTCTTAGGAGGATTCATCCTTTGGGGAAGTTTTCCAGGGCTCATGAATACCGCTCCGGCAATTGTTCAAAATCCACTCTTACAGCTTCTTTTGGCAATACCTGTTCAATTTTGGGCTGGGTGGGAATTCTACAGATCAACGATTAAAGCAATACGACATAGAACGGCTAATATGGATACACTTGTTACTATTGGTACAACTGTTGCATTTGTTTATTCTGCATTTGTAACCTTGCTTCCACAACTTGCTACGCAAATAGGATTACAGCTAACAACATATTTTGATACATCAACTATTATTATTGGTCTTATTCTTTTAGGCCGTTTCTTTGAAGCACGAGCAAAAGCTAGTACATCAGATGCAATTAAAAAACTGATCGGTTTACAAGCAAAAACAGCGCGAATTGTAAAAGACGGACAGGAAGTAGATATACCGATAGACCAGGTTGAAATAGGCAATATTATTCGTGTGAGACCAGGAGAGAAAGTACCAACAGATGGAGAAATTGTTGAGGGTGATTCAACGCTCGATGAATCAATGATTACTGGAGAATCAATTCCTGTAGATAAAACTGTAGGGGATACAGTTGTTGGTGCAACATTTAATAAATCAGGAACATTTCTCTATAAAGCAACAAAAGTAGGTTCTGATACGATGCTCGCACAAATTATAAAGTTAGTACAAGAAGCACAAGGTAGTAAAGCACCAATCCAGAGAATTGCTGATCTTATTTCTTCTTACTTTGTTCCGGTAGTCTTGATGCTTGCGATACTTACCTTTATTGTTTGGTATGACTTTGGAAGTGCTCCTGCCTACATTTTCGCGCTTCTTAATACAGTTGCAGTTTTGATTATTGCATGTCCTTGTGCAATGGGTTTGGCAACGCCAACAGCTATTATGGTTGGAACGGGTAAAGGTGCAGAACATGGCATTTTAATAAAAGATGCAGCAAGTTTAGAGACAGCACAACGAATTAAAACCATCGTTTTTGACAAGACAGGAACATTAACAAATGGTAAACCGGAAGTTACTGATATTATCACCGCAAATCATATCCAGGGAGAAGAAATACTTAAGCTTGCAGCCTCGATTGAAAAAGGATCAGAACATTCACTAGCAGAGGCGATTGTGAAAGAAGCAGAGAAAACAAATATTCAACTTTTACCAGTCGAGAAATTTCAAGCAATTCCCGGACATGGAGTTGAAGGACTGGTTGATGGAAAACGACTTTCTTTTGGGAATAGACGACTGATGGAAAAGGAAAACATATCTCTTGTGCATGTTGAACAAGTGGTATCAGAGCTTGAGAGTAACGGAAAAACAGTAATGATGCTCTCCCTTGATGGAAAACTTTCAGCTCTCATTGCGGTTGCTGATACAGTAAAAGAAAGTGCAATTGAAGGAGTCAAAACGCTGCAGAAAATGGGAATTGAAGTTGTCATGCTTACAGGGGATAACAAAAGAACTGCCGATGCGATTGCCAAGCAAATTGGAATTACCCGAGTAATCGCCGAAGTGCTTCCTGATCAAAAAGAAGCAGAGATAAGAAAAATCCAAGCAGAAGGTAAAAAAGTAGCAATGGTTGGAGATGGTATTAATGATGCACCGGCATTGGCCGCTTCTGATTTAGGAATTGCGATGGGAAGCGGTACTGATGTCGCGATAGAAGCTGCTGATATTACGCTGGTGAATAAAAATCTTTCATCTATTGCATCTGCTATTACTCTTTCTAAGAAAACAATGCGCACTATTAAAATGAATTTATTCTGGGCGTTTGGTTACAATATCATTTTAATTCCTGTTGCTGCAGGAGTTTTGTATCCTTTCTTTCACATATTGTTAAACCCGATATTTGCCTCGGTTGCGATGGCTTCAAGTTCTATCTCTGTTGTTTCTAACTCCCTTCTTCTCAAGAAATATAAAATTTAATGAAACTTACTTATAGAAGTAATAGTTGCAAAATAACGTATAAGGTACTACAATCTGTAGCAGGGTATGAAAAAAATTAATGTATCATTGTTCAAAAATACTGGACTTGTACAACTTCTCTTCGTCGGAGTTTTTATCAGTATTCTAATTGGCGCAAATATACTAATCAACAACAAGAGTACTTCTTCACAGAATCCAAGTGCCTCAAGTCCTTTGCACAAAGAACTGCAAGCTGTATACGATAAAATTCCAACATTACCCGGGAAATTGAATTTTCTTAAACAAAGTAATAATCTTACAAAAAAAGTCGATCCAGAACTTACTGATTTGGATAGTCAGATTATTACATGTGGTGCATCAGTCGATAGTTTACTTTCCAGTTCACCAAGTTATGCTGGAAGCTGTGTTGGTGGTGCAGGAACATTATCAAGTACAAAAGGCATGACCCTTGGTGGTCAATGCTGTGGGACATTAATGGATACAAGTGAACGACACGCAAATCTTCAAAAACTGCAAGCATATAAAACTATGCCAGATATTATTCTTGATCCAATGCATACTCCAATTACTCTAGCTAAAAAGTGGATTGATTATGACAATAGTACAACCTTAACTTCAGATGAACAAAAAATCTATGATCAGGCAATGACTATATCAAAAGAGAAGCCATGCTGTTGTAAGTGTTGGCATTATTATACGAATGAAGGGATAGCAAAAAAGATGATAAAAGACGGAACATATAATTCAAAACAAATTGCAGATTACTGGGATGCATCACAAATTTGCGGAGTATAAAAAACTTAAATATGAGGAAACCTGTCCAAAAGACACTCTATGAGTGTCCGATTTGTAAACTCCATTATTCCTCAAAATTGTGGGCAAAAAAATGTGAGAGCTGGTGCAAGAAACATGATAGTTGTAATTTAGCAATTACATCTCATTCTATTGAGACAAAGCAAACACGAGAGAATTCTCAAAGTTCAAAAAATAATTCATTAGTTATATCTCTATCAAAAAATAAACTTCTTCTTTTATTGTTGGTCTTACTTTCGTCTCTAGCAATTACATTATCCTATCCATTGCTTTCAGAGCAGCCATTTATCGCAAATATTGCAAAGCTCTTGCGGGGCAATAGGATTGAAACAGGATATATAAAAAACGGTAACTATGCAGAAAGAAAGATAGCAGTTTTTGAAGAGATCAATCCTAAAAATGGGTTTGCCTCCAAGATAGTATTGGGTGGTACTATTCCAAAGCTGGTATCTTTAGGAGTTATTGATATGACAAAAATGCAGCAGACTTATCAAGCACGAGGTGGTATACCAAAAGAGGAAATGCAACTTCTTACAACATCTTCACGTACACCGCTTACCATTACTGCAGGTAATGCCAACTGGATCGTGAATCTGCTTTGGGCAATAGGTTTGTCTAATAAAATGGAAATTAATAAACAAAGTCCAGTTAATGGGCCTGATGTCAATGATTTTGCCTCAACCGGCGGATGGACATTAGGAAAAGAGGAAAGCGGAGGAGCATACTTTAATAAGTATCCGCTTATTTCATTAAATTCTCAGCAGCAAAAGCGAGTTAAAATGATTGCTGATAGCACTTATCGTCCATGCTGCAATAACTCGACTTTTTTTCAAGACTGTAATCATGGATCAGCCGGAATGGCATTGATTGAATTGGGTGTATCACAAGGCTTATCTGATAATGAAATTTATCAAACAATTCTTGCATTTAACGCATTCTGGTTTCCACAGAACTACAATGAAATTGCTTTATATTTTAATGTCGTTAAAAATACCGATTGGCACGATGTTGATCCAAAACTTGCTTTATCCAAAAACTATTCAAGTATTGGCGGATGGATGGCTAATATCGATACAGAAGTTGCCAAAGTGCCTAATCTGTTACCAAAACCACAAAATAGTGGGAGTTGTGGCGCATAAGGGAGGTGATGAAAAATGAATAAATTTTTTAACAGTTGCAGACGATGTTTAAATCCATGGGTTGTTGGTCTAATTATTGTTGCAATTATTGGACTTATTATTTTTGTTCCTATTCTTGGTGTCGCAGCTCTTATTGCTGCCCTTCCTATTATTGGTTGTACCGTAATGTGTGGCGGAATGGCGTTTATGATGATGAAGTCGCCCAAAAAGAAAGAGTAGCATTGTTTAATAAAAAGATTCCTGTTACAATATGTAATATGAGACAAAAACCATTGAGTAATTTAGAACAATACGTGATGAACATTGTATGGGAGCGTAAAGAGTGTTCAGTAAGAGATGTGCTGGAAGAGTTACAGAAAAAACGAAAGATTGCCTATAGTACAGCTGCAACAATCTTAAGACGCTTAGAACAAAAGAAACTCGTCGTCAAAAACTCCAATGAAATGACATTTGTATATAGTCCCAAAATATCCAAAGAATCATATAGTAAGGGACTAACACTATCATTTCTCAAAAAACAGGTTCAATCTTTTGGAAATATTGCGATGGTTTCATTCGTTGAGACAATAGATGAGTTACCTATTGACAAACGAGAGTATTTTTTGAAACTCTTAGAAGATCATGATAAGAATAAATAAAAACCTCTTTAAGTTTACTACTCTTGGATTATTCTTAGGTATTGGGGTATTAGTGATTTTATCGAAGTTACTTCCACTATTTCTTCAGCGAAGTGTTTATTTCTGTCAGCAATTTGTTAATTCATTCTCGATCAAAATACCTCCTCAAATAGGAATAGGCTTACTTGGAATTTTGTCTGTAATACTACTTTTAGCTATAAAAAAATTTATCTTTACATTTTTTGAGATTAGGCGCTTACGGTCACAATTAATCCTTCATAGTAAAACAAATAAAACACTCGGTAGCATACTTAAAAAACTTCATTTACAAAAAAGTGTATATGTTGTTCAAAGCGAAAACTCCTTTGCATTTTGCTACGGTATTCGATCCCCAAAAATATATGTATCAACATCCCTCATAGCAATGATGAGCAGAAAAGAACTTGAAGCAATATTGCTCCATGAAAAGTATCATCTGAAAAATAGAGATAGCTTGACTATGCTTCTTGCCTCTTTTATGCAGTTGCTTTTCCCATTCTTTCCACTCGTTACAGATTTATTGATTCAATATAAAATTAATCGTGAGATTGAAGCAGATAAAGAGGCAGTACGTGGTTTAGGTGATTCAGCACCAGTTATTTCAGTGCTTAAAAAATTTCTTACTTTTCCTTCTCCTACATTTGTTACAGCTTCAGCAATAGCTGATTATGAAACATTAGAACCACGCATAAAAGCGCTTGTAAAAAAAGAGAAGAGTCGAAGTAAAATTAAAATTTCTAATGCAATAATTAGTTTTCTCTCTCTTACAATTTTGGGGGCATTTGTAATAGCCCCTGTTCATGCAGTTGAGATGCATATGCCACAACAAGACGCAACAATGTTATGTCTACAAGGGGATGCATGTGCCAGATGGTGTAAAGAACACAATACAGTTACTCCTTACTCTAGTAATGCTTCACAATCATATTCTCCTGTGAACGCTTCTCAACTTTATAATTCAGTAAAATGACTCTTGACAATGGGTAAAATTACCTGTTACACTATGTAATAGGTATGAAAAATGTTGTCCACAGTAATGTAGAATCTGCAATTGCAAAAGATAATCAACAATCATTCACAATCCCTCTTCCTTCTAAAATTGGAGTTAATCAAATTCTTATAGCGGCTCTCATTATTGCATCATTTTTACTCGGATCACTCATGACGAAAGTTAGTTATTTAGAACAAGGGAAAGGTTCTAGTACTGCTCAAGTTGCAACAGCACAAACTGCACCTCAAGCCGTTGCGCCTAATCAACCGCAAGTACCCCCTGTTGGACAAAAGGTAGCAAATGTAGTATTGGGTGACTATACTCCCAAAGGTGATGCAAATGCGAAAGTCAAAATTGTTGAATACGGTGATCTTCGTTGCCCTTTCTGTCAAAGATACTTTACTGACACAGAACCCCAAATACTTTCTGATTATGTGAATACTGGTAAAGCAAGTTTCACCTTTGTTAATTACGCCTTTCTTGGCCCAGCATCAATTGTTGCTGCAAATGCAGCAGAATGTGCTAATGAACAAAGTAAATTTTGGGATTTCCATGATTATTTGTATAAAAATCAACCAAGTGAATCAGATACCAGTATCTATACCACTGATGGTATGACAAAAATAGCGGGACAATTAGGCATGAATACGACTCAGTTTCAATCTTGTCTCGATAGTAAAAAATATGATAAGGTGGTTAGTGACGATTTAGCTGCAGGACAAAAAGAAGGAGTAAGCGGAACACCAACAACATTTATAAATGGTACGCCAATTGTTGGAGCTGTACCGTATGCTCAAATCAAAGCTGAGATTGATAAAGCGCTACAATAATAAAATTATGGTATTACGAATTAACAAATCAGTATTAAAAATCACAAGTGCCTCTATTTTAGGAGTAGTTGGACTTTTATTTCTTGTTAATCGTTTCGGTGGAAGCGCAATAGGAGGAAATACGAGCCTTATTGGTATTTTTCTGACAGGACTTTTTGTTGGCGGCTTAACATGTATGGCAGTTCAGGGTGGACTTCTTGCATCAACAATCGCACAGCGCGAAGAAGAACGATTAAAAGAAAAAACAACAAAAGGAGCGGCAATGCCAATTCTCGCGTTTGTTATTGCAAAGCTTGCTGCATATACATTGCTCGGTCTTTTGCTTGGCTGGTTAGGATCAGCATTTCAATTATCATTATCAACAAGAACAATTATACAATTTGCTGTTGTTATCTTTATGGTAGGAACTGCTCTCAATATTTTAGAAGTACACCCAATCTTTCGCTACTTTGTGATTCAACCACCTCGATTTTTGACGCGATTAGTACGCAAACAATCTAAGAGTAAAGATGTATTTGCTCCAGGAATTCTTGGTGCATTTACTGTTTTTATTCCTTGCGGTACAACGCAAGCAATGATGGCGCTTGCTATCGCATCGGGAAAACCATTGGCTGGTGCTGCAATTCTCTTTGCATTTATTCTTGGGACATCACCAATCTTTTTTATACTTGGTTACTTAGCAACAAGACTTGGAGACGCGATGCACAAACAGTTTATGCGCTACGCAGCATTTGCAATCATTCTCCTTGCTGTATTTAACCTTAATAATGCAATTGCTTTGACCGGAAGTAATTTTACACTTAATAATGCTTTGTCTGGTTTTTGGTGTACATTCACCTTCTGCAGTAATTCTAATAATACTGCTAACGCACAAACTGCAAGTAATGACGCAGCAGTGGCTATTACTGCAAATGGTTACAATCCAGATAATATAACTGTAAAAGCTGGGTCGCAGGTAACCCTTCATTTGACAAACACTGGTGGTGGAGGTTGTACGCAAGCATTTACGATTCCAAGTCTTGGTGTGCAGAAAATAGTGCCAATTGGCTCATCAGACACAGTGGCGTTTGCTGCACCAAGTCAGCCTGGTGATGTGCCTTTTATGTGCAGTATGGGAATGTATCGGGGGGTGATTCACGTAATTTAATATGGCAAAGAAAGTAGTACTTAAAATTACTGGTATGCACTGTACAAGTTGTGCAATGAATATTGATGGAGATTTAGAAGATAATGTCAAAGGGGTAAAGAGTGCAAAAACAAGCTATGCAAAACTAGAAACTGAAGTTGAATTTGAAGAGGAAGTAGTACAAATCGAACAAATTATTAAACAAATAAAAGAAACTGGGTATCAAGCTGAAATACAAGCATAATAATACTTTATCCTTTCATCTTCTCTTCTA
>Ga0210404_10000628_pt1 | contig 17081 bp, 10 predicted proteins | sample IncBWH28MmetaG_FD_155455 | JGI IMG/M metagenome (GOLD analysis project Ga0210404, IMG submission 155455) | Forest soil microbial communities from Barre Woods Harvard Forest LTER site, Petersham, Massachusetts, United States - Inc-BW-H-28-M | ecosystem: Environmental > Terrestrial > Soil >... | reverse complement strand
CACCACCACGGGAGCACTGGCATGTACCTGTGGCGGCGCGGCGGATTGTGGGGGAGCGGTAACCGTAGGCATCAAATTGTGCTCAACATCTATGAGAGAGAACTCGTGAAACGCCAATTAGATTACCAGAGATTGCAGGCGCAGCGATTTAGCTAGAGGCGGCGACTGCAGCGGAGGCATTGCGATTCGCAGGTCACGACCAAACGATTTTTCTGGGCGATCCGCGACGAGCGCAGCTTCACGGCTTCGACGGTTGTTTCATCTGGTCGATGTCGCGATCCTCGATTTGACGCATCAGGTCGTGGCGGTGAAAGAGATAATTCTCCAAGTGCGCGGCCATCTGCCGGGGCACAACCTGGAACTGATTGCGAATCATTTCACTCCAAGAAATCGGGCCGCGCGGCGGAATCAGGTGCGCGCCCCACTGAAACATGAAGCCCGCGTTCCACAGTATGAGCGCGGCCAGGATTAAGGTAGCCGTGACCACGGCCGCACGTTGGCTGTGAAACAGGGTGGCAACCCGCTCAAGCAGCACGCTGAGGCCGAGAATAAAAAGCGGTGTCAGCGAAACGAAAAAGCGGTTGCCGAAAGAAGAGATACCGGCCCAGTCTGGATAGCACGCGATAAAAACATAGAACGCAAGGACGGCGGCCAACAATGGAGTGCCGACGCGCGGCTCGCGCCATTTAAATAAGACCAGCCCTATGGTGGCGAACAGCAGGAGAGGAGTCCAGGAGAACAAACCGTGTTCCGAGGAAAAGAGCACGGCAAGAAAATGCGGGGAGCGCCACGACCAGCTTTGCACCGACCCATAACCGGTGGAGAACGGACTGCCATAAACGACGTAGCGAGTCAGAAACGTCGGTAGCAGGCAGAGCAGTGTTAAGGCAACAAACAGCAAATGCTGTCCAAGAAGTTGGGAAACGGCGGCACCGCTCCCGCTGCCGCGACGAAACGCCACCGCGTATTCGCGAAGCGCCTCGACCACAAGAATCATCAGCAGCATGGCGTTGGCGTAATAGACGTTGAGCATCAAGCCCGCGATCAAGGCTAGGAGACACCACTGGCGAAGGGCGCGCGCGTTCCGTGTCTGATGCCAATAGAAAACAAACAGCGAAACGGCAAAGGCGGAATGTGCGTGCGACCAGGAAGGATTGAAGTACATGTACACCGGGAGCGAACTGGCCCACCAGACCGCCACTGTCGCGAGGAATGCCCACAGATCCCCGGCATACTGCCGCGCCACGCGAAATGCGAGCAGCAGCCCGAGGAATCCCCAGAAGGCAGTGCCAAAGGCCATAGCCAGACGGTACGGAGCGGAGAACCCATCGGCAGCCACCTGCGAGCCCAGGGCGCGGGCCAGCAGCACGCCGCCATGCGCCAGCAACAAAAAGGGCGCCCACAACATGGCGGGGCCAACAGTGAAGTGGTTATCGAGATGGCCGGTGCGCGTGCGAAAGATTTGTTTAGGCCGGCCATGTTCGTCGAGGCGCGCATCGCGAAAGCTGGTATTGGCCGCAATGTAGTCAGGTTCGAAGTTCAAGCTGTGATCAATCAGCGGCGCGCGCGCAAAAGCGTAATAGCCGACGCCGTCGCCGCGGACCCAGGGATTCAAGAGTGCGAGGGAGAGGATAAAAAACAACAACAACCGGCGTTCCGCATCGCGCGTTTGCGTAATTGACGTGCTCAGAGACTGACTTTCCACGAACAAGATATCCGTCGTTATGTCCATTTTAGCCGCTCAAGGAGCCCTACGACCAGTTCGTAATAACACCGGGAAGTTTCGGGAATGGGCGAGTGCTGCGCAGCAAGGTATTATACTGTTACATTATTTTGCAACTAAATTAAAATGGCAAAGGCTTGGCTGCCCAGAAGGATGCAGTTCGCCGCCCCCCTTTGATTCATGGCGGGTGAATTGAGGGGACGCCCAAAGCCGGATAGAATACGTCCGGCTAAGGGGGACTATGAGCGGGCGTAAACTTCCTTCGTGTCGGCGAGCAACGGGAATTGTCCTCGCGTGGGCGGCGCTGGTCCTGTTGATCAGCGTACAAAACGTGGCGGCCACGCAGAACGGTGACGGAGACACTGATCCTGCGGCTTCCGAGCGAGGCCAAAAGCAATTCCAACAGTCCTGTGGGTTCTGCCATGGTGCCGATGCCACGGGAGCCCGGGGCCCAGACCTTCTGCGCTCGCCACTGGTGGCGCATGACGTGAAGGGCGACCAGATCGGTCCAGTGATACGCCAGGGTCGTCCGGACAAGGGTATGCCGGCGCTGCCGTTGAGTGACGCGCAAATTCTCGATATCGCTGCGTTTCTACACGCGCGTGCCACGGAAGCGCTACATTCCTCGAGGGTGCCGAAAGAGTATGCCGTCGAGAAGTTGCTGACTGGGAATGCGGAGGCGGGAAAAATATTTTTCAATGGCGCAGGTGGCTGCAACAAATGTCATTCGGCGACTGGGGATTTGGCCGGCATCGCGGGCAAGCACCCTCCGATAGATCTTGAAGCGCGGATGTTGTATCCGGAAGGCAAGCACGCAACGGCGGTCGTGACGCTGCCTTCTGGCGAGCGGGTCAAAGGCGAGGTGAAACACGCCGATGACTTTGTGGTCGCGTTGCGGGACGAGTCGGGATGGTATCGATCTTTCCGGCGCGATCGGGTGAAAGTGGAAGTGCAAGAGCCTCTCGCCGCGCATCGCGAACTGCTCGGGAGGCTTACGCAAGCGGATGTCCACAACCTCTTCGCGTATCTGGAAACACTGAAGTAACGAAGAGAAGAAACAGAGGAGCCGGAATGCTTTCTCAGTCCATTGGAGCGATGAAGGCGAAGATAGTCACAGCCGAAGTTGCAGGCCGCAGGCGTGCAAACCCGGGAAGACTGCTGGCGTTGATCCTGCTTGCAATGCTGGCGTTAAGTGGGAGCGTGCCCGAGGTCGTGGCGCAAGAGCTTGACGCCGCGGCGCTGCTGAAGCCGGCGACAGACACATGGCCGACCTATAATGGCGACTACTCGGGTAAACGCTTTAGCGCGCTTACTCAGATCAATGCCGGCAACGTCAGTTCCCTGACGCTGGCGTGGGCTTTTAATACGCACACTTCGGTGATCAAGTCCACGCCGCTGGAAGTGAACGGCATTCTCTATTTTTCGGCGCCAGACAATGTGTGGGCTATCGATGCGCGCTTTGGGCGCGAGATCTGGCATTACCAGCGGCAATCCGAGGGCGATCACATAGGCCATCGCGGCCTGGGGATGTACAAGAACTGGCTGTACTTCACGACGCCGGACGCGCATCTGATCTGCCTGGATGCCAAGGATGGCAAAGAGCGCTGGGATGTGGAGCTCGCAGACGCGAAGCTTGGGTATTTTTCGACGATGGCGCCTCTCGTGGTGCGTGACCACGTGATCGTGGGAGTTTCTGGCGACATGACCGATGTTCGCGGGTATCTAACGTCTCTTGACCCAGAGACAGGAAGCACGCAGTGGACGTGGTATTCAGAGCCTGATCCCGGCCAGCCCGGCTCCGAGACCTGGCCGAAGGATAGCGACGCGATATTGCACGGCGGCGGCATGACGTGGATGACCGGCACCTATGATCCGGAATTGAATTTGCTTTATTGGGGCACGGGTAATCCCAACCCTGTGATGGTCGGCGACGGGCGGCCCGGCGACAACCTTTATACGTGCTCAATTGTGGCGTTGAACGCGGACACTGGAAAGCTGGTGTGGCATTTCCAACCGTCGCCTCATGATGTGCATGACTGGGATGCAACACAGACTCCGGTTTTAATTGACGCCGAATTCAAGGGCAAGCGGCGCAAGCTGGTGGCGCAGGCCAGCCGCAATGGGTTTTACTTCTTGTTGGATCGAACGAACGGAGAGTATTTAACAGGGGCGCCGTTCATCGAGCAAACGTGGTCCACAGGACTTGACGCGCACGGACGACCGATTCCGAAACCAGACTCGGCGCCGAGCCCGGAGGGCACATTGCTCACGCCTGGTTCCGACGGAGCCACGAATTGGATGTCCCCGAGCTTCGATCCGCAGACGAATTTGTTCTACGTTAACGCGCGGCGCGTATTTAGCATCTACTATCGAACGGTAACCGGGAAGGCCGAAGGATGGGGAGGACGCGACCGCAACCTGTGGGCGAGCTCAACAATACGGGCGCTCGATTACCGCACAGGCAAAGTAGTTTGGAACCATGAAACCGGTGAAGAACAAAATGGCGCGGGGATTCTCACCACAGCGGGGCATCTGCTCTTCAGCGCGGACACTTCCGGCAATTTGCTGGCGCTCGATCCGGCGACGGGGAAAACGCTGTGGCACCTGAACGCGGGCGGCCGGATGGTCGCGTCTCCGATGACCTACCAATTGGACGGCCGCCAATACCTGATTGCCGCTGTACAAGACGTTCTCTACGCCTTTGCGCTGCCGGAGATCAGTTCTCGCTGATCATGTTCGATCAGACAGCCGATGTGGCAGCCTGAGGAGCCGGCTCGGATTTGGATTGGAAGTAGGCGGTTACGCGGTCGATGATTTCGTTTAGCGGGGTTTGCGGGCGGAAGCCGGTGAGGGCTTGAAGCTTTTCGACCGAGGGAACGCGGCGCATCATGTCTTCGAAGCCTGGCTCGTAGGCCTGATCGTAGGGAATAAACTCGATAGGTGAAGAGCTGCGCGTGCGCTCTTTGACAAGGCGAGCGAGCGCTTCGATAGAAATTTCCTCGGTATTGCCAACGTTGACGACTTCTCCGACGGCGCGCGGGGTATCGATCAGGCGAGTGAGACCTTCCACTGTATCGCGTACATCGCAGAAACAGCGCGACTGCTGGCCGTTACCGTAGACGCTGATGGGTTTGCTTTCCAGGGCCGATTTGACAAAGTTCGGCAACACCATGCCGTAGCGGCCGGTCTGGCGCGGGCCGACGGTGTTGAAGAGCCGAACGACGATCACGGGCAGCTTCTTTTCCTTCCAATAAGACAGAGCAAGAAATTCATCGAGGGCTTTCGAAGCCGCATAACTCCAACGGCCCTTGGTAGTGGGGCCGAGGACGAGGTCCGCGTCCTCGTGGAAGGGCACGTTGATGTTCTTTCCGTAGACTTCGGAGGTGGAGGCGGTGAGCACAAGCTTGCGCTTTTTGCAGGCGGCTTCGAGGATGAGTTGTGTGCCGTTGACATTGGTCTCGATGGTGCGCACGGGGCTCTCGACGATGAGCTTGACGCCTACGGCGGCGGCAAGGTGCACGATGACATCCGCGTCGTCCACCAACTCCGCAAGCAACTGACGATTCTCGATGTTGTCCAGGTGATAGGACATGCGCTCGGAGGATTTCAGGTGGCGAATATTGTCGATGCTGCCGGTGGACAAATTGTCGAGCAGGACGACGGTGTCGCCGCGCTGGAGAAGTCGTTCAGCCAAATGGGATCCGATGAAACCGGCACCGCCGGTGATTAAAAAGCGCAAGCGTCCTCCTCAGAGTTCCTGATTGTCGTCCTGATCGTGCACGGCCACTCTTTGCCGGGCCTCAAAGCCTTGGTCGGCAGGCAGAGTGTCCGAGACTTCCTGAGGGCCGTAGCCCTGCGAATAAGGATAATACCGATAAGAATAGTAGTAGTCCGGGGCGCTGGAATCCACAGCATTCAAAACGACACCCAGGAGACGGCACTTCACACTCAGGAGCAGATCCCGAGTGCGCGTGAAGGCTTCCTTGGGAGTTTCACCGCTGCGTACTACGAGGAGAACGCCATCCGTTTTGACGGACAGGATAACGGCATCGGTAGCGGCCATGATGGGAGGGGAATCGATGACGATGAACTTGAACTTGGTGCGAAGTTCCGCAATGGCTTCGGTCATGTTATGCGAGGAAAGCAAGTCGGCCGGATTGGGCGGCAGGGGTCCGGTGGGGATAGCAGAGAGATTGGGGATGGCAGGATGCTGAATGGTGACCAGATCAAGACTGGAAACTCCGGCAAGATAGGAGCTGAGGCCGGCATACTTTCCGTTGCCCAGGTTGAGGAGACGGCCGACGCCCGGTTTACGCAGATCGGCGTCAATCAGCAAAGTGCGATCGCCAAGTTGTGCCAGGGTCACGGCAAGATTAGCGGCTGCGGTCGTTTTGCCTTCGCGGGGCAAGGCGCTAGTAACGAGGATGACTTGAGGCGGATGGTCGGCTTGAGAAAGAAGCAGCGCAGTGCGCAGAGCACGGAAGGCTTCGGACATTTGCGACTTGGGAAGATGCTGGGCAACCAGCTCGATGCGCTTGTCATGACCGTTGGTGGAAACGCCCTTGAGCAATTTAACGCGCGGGCGGTCGCCGTTGAATTCGGTGAAGCTAGGAACAACAGCTAGAGAAGGCAAGCGCGCGAGCGTTTCGATATCGTCTGGGCTCTTGATGGTGTTGTCCATATATTCGCGCAGCAGCGCTAAACCAATGCCCCCCACCAAGCCGACCAAAAAGGACAATGCGATGTTACGAGATTTTGCGGGCCGCGTAGGATACGTGGGAATCATCGCAGGATCGACGACGCGAATATTGGAAGAGCGCAAACCGGCAGAGATGCCGGCTTCTTTTAACTTGGTGAGCAGGCCGTCGTAAAGCGCCTTGTTGGCTTCGGCTTCGCGCTTAAGAATGCTGTATTGCACCATGCGCTCGGACATCTGATTGACTTCCGCCTTTTGCTGATCGAGTGCCTGGGTGAGGAGTTGTTCGCGCTGGCGAGCCTCACGGTAGTCGCTCTCCAAGCGGCTCATGGCAGCCTTCTTTTCCTTGTCGACCGCGACATCGAGTTCCTTGAGCTGCGACTGGAAGCGCTGCACCTTGGGAAAATTGGGGCCGTACTGGTTTAGGGCGTCGCTGTACTGGGAATAGACCTCGGTGCGTTTGTGGAGAAGATCCTGAACCGCAGGGTTGTCGCGAATCTGCGGCACGGAGTCAACGTCGCCGGCCTTGGCGTATTCGAACAGGGACTGCCTGCGCATTCGCTCGCTCTGCGCGTCGGTGAGCTGTTTGTTCAAGTCGGCGAGGCGCTGGGTGGCGACGTTTTGTTTGTCGCCGTCGAGAGACCAGATCTGATTCTGTCGTTCATAGGTGATGCGGGCGTCCTCGGATTTTTGGACGCGAATCTTCAACTCGCTGAGCTGGTCGGTGAGCCACGTGGAAGCGCGAGAGGTGGCTTCATAGCGGCTCTGGAAATTTTGCTCGATGAAATTCTTGATGTGCGCATTGACGACCTGCGCAGCCAGAAGCGGGTTAGTGGATTCGAAACTGACATCCATCAGACGGCTGTTGGCCACGCGCTTCACGCTCAAACTGGCGAGGAAAGCTCCGAGCTCCGGCGGTGGTTTCATATTGGCGAGGCTGCCGGTAGTTAAAGCATCGGAAGCAGAAGAGTCGCCGGTGAAATCAGCCTGACCGGAGAGAATTCCGCTGCGGATGGTTTGCAGGGCCATGGTTTCGCTGGTGAGAATTCTGGATTGCGTCTCGATGTAATTTTCCAGATCCATCATGGAATCGTACGGATCAGTGCCCTGGAAAGGAAGAATGTTGGCATTTTCGCGGTCGATTTCGATGCGCGCGGTGGCCACATAAACCGACTGCATGCGGAAGGTGCCGATGGCCGTGATGGTGACAACCGCAAGCAGGAACGAAAGGATGAGCCACTGGTGCTTGCGAAGGATGAGAAGGTAATCGTAAAGATGCGGCTCGCGCGGAGAAAGATTCCACGCCGGCAAGCGAGATGGAACAGCAGCAAGGTCGATGGCTCCAGTGGAGGAGCCGTTTTCGCGCGGGATAAGTCTATTCTCCTCGGCCATGTTTATCGCACCAGGCGGTAAATAATCACGGCGCCCCCGATGGCGGCGCTGAACTCGGCGGTTTTGATAAGCGCCTGCTTGGCGGCACTCTTGGGGACGTAAAGAATGTCGCTGGGCTGAAGGCGAACATCCTCGGCTTCAAACTTCATGACTTTCTTGAGATCGACGTCCACCTCGCGTTGCTGGCCGCTGGCATCCTTGCGGACGATAACGGCGCGATCGGACTTGGCGGTGCGCTCGAGACCGCCGGCTAGAGCGAGCAGCTTGAGAGTAGTGAGTTGGCCGCGATCATTGGAAACCGCAAAACCGCCAGGCTTGTTAACGGCGCCGAGTACATACACGATGCCGGCATGAGGCACGGTGACGATATCGCCGGGCATTAACACAATATTGTTCGAGGTGTTGCCGGTCTCGAGTATTTGATTGAGGTTTACGGTGATGGTGTTCGCGAGAGGGGGAGGGACCGCGTCACCGCTGGTGCCGGTTGCTGACGCCGCAGGCGTGCCGACTTGCGTCGATGAAATGGGGGCAGAAGCGGACGCGGCGGATGAAGAAGAAACCGATTGCGACACTGCAGGAGTTGGTGAAGACCCCGCCGTCGCGGGCGCTGCAGTCGCCGGCGCTGCTTCCTCAGGACTAATCGCTGGTGGCGTCGATGTGTCGTCGGGGGAAGGATCGGTTTCAGCGCGCGTGACAATCACGGACTCCCCGGCGTCACTCGCGATGCCACCGGCCTCAGCGAGCGCATCGAGCAGGGTAATCTGGCGGTCCGCCTGGTAAACCATTGGACGTGCCACGGCACCGACGATCGTTATGGGCTTGCTTTTCCTCTCTTTAACGGAAACGCTGACTTGGGGGTGGGAAACCAAGCCGTTGGCTTCCAGAACTTCGGAGATTTTCTGCTCCGCTTGCAGTTCGGTGAGTCCAGAAAGGTGCAGGCGCACAGGTACAAGAGGGATGCCAATGGTGCCGGTCTGGCTCACGCGGACCTCGCGGCTGAGCTCCGCGACATCGAATACCTGTATCGCGAGGAGATCGCCGCCTCCAATGACGTAGTCGCGAGGAGAAGAGGTGGTCCGCGAGACAGCTGAGAGGGAGCGGATACGATCGTTGATCTGTTGCGAGGTCTCTACGGTCTGCGCGCAGCTGGGTAGCGCCACCAAGGCCAATAGTAGTGCAGGGGAGACGAGACACGGCGTCCACGCACCCAGTCTGGCTGGCTGCATAGTGATGAATAACCCCCGCCTGATTATACAGCGGTTACGGCCTTTTCAATGAGTAATTTCAGCTAAAGCGGCGTGGTGGCGGCGGGAAACGACCGGCGGAGCAGGATTGGAAAGGGCGGCGGTGGCGAGATTAGCCATCAGGAAAAAGAGCAGGGCGTTGCTTGGGATGTGCAGATTAAAGTCGACGAAACTGTGCACCAGGAATCCTGTGCAGGCGACCAGGCCCGAAAGGTGAAGAGCCGCGGCGAAGGATTTGTCTTGCAAGAGGAGACTACGCAGAGAATGAAAAAACAACGCGGCAAGGAACCAGGCACAGCAAGCGGCACCGACGATTCCCGTCTCAGCCAGCGCTTCCAGGTAATCGTTGTGGGAATGGTTGACGATTTTAGCGTCGTACAGAGTTTCGTAGGCGGGGAAGATGATTTGCAGCGTGCCCAGTCCGGTGCCGGTCCAGGGATGTTCGCGGAAGATGTGCCAAGTGTCCACGCGCATGGACGCCCGTTTGCCGGAAGTCACCTCAAGCGACTGCATGGAGGAGAAACGTTCAAGGATTTGCCGGGCGCCCAGCCAGGAGACCAACATGAAGGCGGAGAGCAAAACCACCGCCCCGGCAAGCACATGCTTTCCGCCCGCGCGGCGCAGAATCAGCAATAGTGTAAGAAGGGCAAGCTCGGCGGCGAAACTGATGATGCCACCGCGGGAAGCGGAGAGGAAAAGCGCCCCCAAGGGGAAGAGTGCCAGGAGGCCGACAGCAAACCAACGCTCGCGGCGCACCTTTCCGAGAACAAGGGGGACCAGCGCGATAGGAATGACAAGTTCGGCGAAACCGGCGAAATGATTGCGGTTTACGTAAGGGCCGAAGGGAATTCCGCCGTAGCGCATTTCGCGAAACCAGTAGAGTTCGCCATTAAAGGTCAAATGCTGAAGGATGCCAAAGACGGCCACAACAAAACCAAGCGACATGACGAACCACACGAAGAAACGCCAGTCGTCCGTGGTCCGAAACGCCTGAGTGGCCAGAAAAAGAAGTAGAGTCACGGCCGCCAGGAGTTGGAGCTCAATGCGGGTGTCGTAGGCAGAGGCGGTGCCGCGAAAGAGAATCTGCCCGAATGCAAGGAAGTTGAGGGCGAGCATCGGCGGCAAGAGCGGCGAGATAGGTACGCGTTCTTCGCTGGTCACATAAGCACGCACGGCCCAAAACACGAAGAGGAGGCCCGCCGAGGTTTCGAGCACGGCCCGTGACCAGTCTTCCACAGCGCCGTGGGCGGCGACGGCGAAGACCAGCACTGCGCATAAACCGATTTGCAGCAGTCTCATGGGTTGGTGTTTCCAACAGGCACTAGCGAAATATCGTCAATCCAGGCGCTGCCTTGAATGCGGGGGTCGAAACCGCGGGAGGGATTGCGCAGAACGCAGACGCGCGCGCGATGCGCGTCTTTGCCGGAGGTCCAGGGCATTTCGATACGAGTCCAGGGCTGAGTGCCTCGAGAATCTTGCGAGTCGGCGGAACCAGGTGCGTGTGAATCCGAAAACCAGTAGAGGCGGAAGCGGATACCTTCATCGCTCGTCAGCCCTTGTGTGCGCACCCATGCGGAGAATCGATACGTGGTTTCCGGCTGTACCGCGGCGTTGGCGCAGATGCCGTCGAAATTTGTGTTGTGTTTGCCGTCGAAGAAAAGACGCACGGATTGTTTGCCGGAGTGTTTTTGCCGGCGGTCCAGGCCAACTTGCGTGCCTGGCGGAGGAGGTGCAAAAATCCAGGCAAAACCTCCGCCGCTGACGTTGGATTCGAAACCGCCATCCCACACCACCGAACCGGGAGGATCGCCCGTGACGATATCGGAAAGGCGGAGCGCCTCTTGCCAGACACGATGCGCATCGTCGAAATGGCCTTTCTGAAGAAGAAAGCCGGTGAGCGAAATGACATCGGCAGGGCTCATGCGCGGATGCATGGAAACCAGGCGCTGCCAGACCGTGAGGGTTTCGTCGAGTTGCTCGGCGGCGACGAGCTCGAGAATGATGTCAAGATACGCGGTGCGATCCGGCGGAATTACGTTGTCAAGAATGGTCCCAACGTCAGGGTCTACGCGCCAGCAACGCGAGAAGGCCTCGGCGCTGCGCTTGGGGTCGGCGTAAACCGCGCGGCGAATTTCCGCGAAGGCCGGCTGAACTTCGCCCTGGCGCAACAGAAAATTTCCATAGCGCCAGGCGACTGTACCGGAGGCGGGATATACCTTGCGAGCCTGCAGATAAGCATCGCGGGCTAAGGGGAAGTCGCCTTCGGATTCGTAGACGGCGCCGAGGTCGAGCCATGTGTCGGCGGAGCGAGGATTTAGTGAAAGGGCGCGGCGAAAATTGCTGATGGCGCGGGTCGGATTGGGCTCGTCAAGGGTGTACTGCCAATAGCGGCCGAGGAGATACCAATTCTCTGCGTTGTCCGGCTCCAGGCGGGCGGCGGCTTCATAACCGGCGCGTGTGCCGAGTGCAGCTTTGCTGGCGGCGCCGGCATTGCGAATACTGAAAAACGCGAGTGTCGCCTCCAGGACAAAGGCAAAGACGACCATGGCGAGACGCGCCGCAGGGTTAGAGAGGCGCAAAATCATAGCAAGGTACTGTGCCTACGCTGTACTGGAGATGCAAGACCAAAAGTTATTTGCCAATGGTGGCTGTGAAGGGTTCGTCAGTGCGACCGCGGCGGCGGACGTCGATGCCGAGGCGCTTAATTTTTTGGTTGAGCGTGGAAAGCGGGATCATGAAACGCTCTGCCGCTTCGGTCTGGTTCCAAGCGGTGCGCTCCAGCATGTCGATGATGATGCGACGCTCGATCTCGTCCATGATTTGGAAGAGCGAGGGTTGCGGGTGGTCCGCGCCGGAGCGTGAGCCAGGCTCACCGGGCAACGGCGGAAGAAATTCGGAGAGCTGCAGACGGACGCCGCGGACGATTTCCTTGCTGCGAATATTTTCGGGGAGCAGGTCGACATCGACGCGTTCTTGCGTCGACAAGACCACAGCGCGCTCAACGACGTTTTCGAGCTCGCGGACATTGCCGGGCCAATCGTAGTCCATCAAAAGTTTCAACGCCGCGGGGGTGAAGTTGCGCAGCGGTTTGTTGTTTTCCTGGCAATAGCGGTCAAGGAAGTGAGCAAGCAACGATGGCACGTCTTCGCGGCGATCGCGCAACGGTGGCAATAGGAGGTGAATGACGTTGAGGCGATGATACAGATCTTCACGGAAACGGCCTTCGCGGACGAGCGTGAGAAGCTCTACGTTGGAAGCGGCCACGATGCGCACATCGACCTTTATTTGTTCCGTGCCGCCAAGGCGCATGAATTCGCGCTCCTGAATGACGCGCAGGAGCTTGGCTTGCGTTTCCGGGCTGATGGTGGCGATCTCGTCGAAGAAAATAGTGCCCTGGTCGGCGACCTCGAACAGTCCCTTCTTGGAGGCCACCGCGCTGGTGAACGCGCCCTTGACGTGGCCGAAAAGCTGAGATTCGAGGAGGTCGACCGGAATGGAGCCGGTGTTGACAGGCACGAACGCCTTGTCCGCGCGTGTAGAGGCGGAATGGATGGCTTTGGCGATGAGCTCTTTGCCAGTGCCGCTCTCGCCGCTGATTAGAATGGTGGAGCGCGATGGTGCGACCTGTGTTACGAGGTCGAGCAGCGTCAGCATCTTCTCGCTTTTGCCGATAATGCTCGGGAAATTGAAGCGCTGCTTGAGGGCGCGCTTGAGCTGCACGTTTTCTTCGCGCAGGCGGCGTGATTCCACTGCTTGCGCCACCTGCGCAAGCAGTTCGTCGTTGGACCAAGGCTTGGTGATGTAATCCATCGCGCCACTCTTGAAAGCAGCGCGCGCCATATCGATGGAGCCGTAGGCGGTGATCAACACAACCGAAAGATGCGGATCCCGTCGGCGGACTTCCTTCAGCAACTCCAAACCGTTGCGGTCGGGAAGACTTACGTCCAGGAGCAGCAAATCGTAAGGGTGCTCTTCGAGCTTGGCCAGACCGGATTCGCCGGTTCCTGCGCTGGAAACGCCATAGCCTTCGCTGGTGAGCAGCAGTTCCAGGCCCTCGCGTATTTCAGATTCGTCGTCGACCACAAGGATCGAGCCTTTAGACATGGACTGCTTTCCGGAGCGCGGGGAACTCAACGTGGAAGGATGTGCCTTTTCCGGGGGTCGACCGTACATCGATCTTTCCTGCATGCTCCTTGATTATACCGTAGCTCACGGATAAGCCCAGCCCGGTGCCGCGGCCGTTGGATTTGGTCGTGAAAAATGGGTCGAAAATACGATGAATGTGCTCGCGCGGAATTCCCGCACCGGTATCGGCGACTTCCACTTCGACGCTGCCGTTGTGGGCCGCGGTGCGGACTTCGAGCATGCCGCCGGCAGGCATGGCATCGCGAGCGTTCAGAAATAAATTGAGAAACACTTGCTGGAGCTTGTTGGCGGAGCCGCGCACGGGCGGCAACGAATCGCCCAATTGCTTGACGATGTGAATCTGAGAGGTTTTGAGGGGGTGCGCGACAAGGGAGAGAGTCTCCTCGACAACCCGATTTACATCGATATCGGCGAGTTCGGCGGCGCCGGTTCGCGAGAAATTCAGAAGATTATTGACGATTTCGCTGGCCCGGAAGGTCTGCTTGACGATTTTGTCGATGATGGCGTGACGTGGATCATCGTCGGGCATTTGTTTCGCAAGCATTTGAATGTAGTTAGAGATGACGGCAAGCGGCGTATTGACCTCGTGGGCGACACCCGCCGCGAGAAGGCCCAGGGAGGTGAGCTTCTCGGTTTGCGTCATCTGCTCTTCCATGCGCTCGCGCTGCGTGACATCGTCGAACAGCAAGAGGCGGCCAATGCGCTCACCCGATTTGCTGACCAGCGGTGTGATGGACACGTTGAGCGTAAGAAATTTGCCCTGGTGATGGAGGCGCTGCTTATAGATGCCCGTGATCTGCTCTTCATCGCGCCGCGCGGCGATTTCCGCGGCAAGCTCTTCCGGCAGGAGCGCGCGCAACTGGCGACCCACTGCGTCTTGGCGCTTCACGCTGAAGAGTTGCTCCATGCGCGTGTTCCAGGACTCGACCATGCCGCCGAGGTCGACCGCCAGCACACCGACGTTCAACGATTCGACAATGTTTTCACTGAAATCCTTTAGGCGCGCGATCTCCAGCGCCTTCTGCTCGAGCGAAGAATAAAGTTGGGCGTTATCCAGAGCCACAGCAACGTACCCGGCAATGGTTTGCACGAGCTCGACGTCATCGCTGGAGAGGAAATCACCGTCTACCGTTTTGCCAAGACCGAGGACCGCTACGGTGTGCTCGCGAATACGGCAAGGCACGAAATAGTTCAAGTCCAATTGGTCGAGCGTTCGCCGCACCGAATCCGAAACGTCTCTCGCCGCGCGGGGCGACTCAAAGAAGAGCGCCCCCCGGGCGAACTCGGGCCGGGCCGGCTCGAGGAAACTGAGATCCATAGGTTCGGAAAGGCGCACGCCCATGGAACGAGCGAGACGCATGCCTCCTGGCCGAATAGGATCTTCCATGAAGATCGCGATGCGGTCGACCAGCAAGGTCTGCGAGAGGCGGTCCATCACCGAGCCAAGCATGGGATCGAAGCGCACTTCGTTGGTGAGCGTGCGGCCGAACTCGATCAGCGTGCGGCGGTAATCGAGACGATCGCGGTAGAAAAAACGATCCAGGCGCGCCTGAATCCATTCCCGGAAGGGCTGAAAGAGGAACGCGGCGATTACGATGGCGATCATGCCGCCGACCGGGCCGGAGGTTTGCGCATGGAAGATATCGGCAATCAGCGCAACCAAGGCGAAATAGACGGCGGCCACGGCCGCGGTAGCGGCGGTGTAGGCCAAACCGCGCTTGAAGATGATGTCCACATCCATCAGGCGGTAGCGGATGATGGCGTAGCCGAAACAAAGCGGGATGAGCACCAAGCTCAGAACGGAGCTGCGCATCCAAGTGCGCATCGCGGCATCCAGGACAAACGGCACGATGTAGAACAATGCGAAAGGCAGGCTGCCGGCGAGGGTCCCACCCGTCAGCCACTTCAATTGCTGGCGGAGAACACCAGAAGGCGCCTCACGGAAGTTCTTGTAGAAAACAAGCCCGGCAGCCAGGAAGTAGATTCCGAGATAGCTCAGCTCGATCTTGTCGAGCAGAAGCCGCGAACCGGCCCAGGGCACAAAGCCGAGCACGTTAAAGGCGGTGCTGACGTGTAAAAGCAGCAGTGCGACGCCCGGGCCGTAGACCAGCGTCAATTTGGAAAGGGAGCGAACCCGGCCTTGGCCACGCTCCGGAAAAACCAGAGCGAAGTGCAGCAGAAGGGCTGGAGCCAGCATCCTGGCGACAATCCGGGCCCAATACACCTCATAGTCGAAGGCGTCCAGCTTGCCGCTGTATTGAAAGGAATACAGGATGAAGGAAACCAGGCAGAAGACGTAAAAATGTACGGCACGCGGGGCGTTCCAGCGGCGCACGAAAATGAAGAGCCCAATGAAAAGGTAAAGGAGGCCAACAAACCGTCCGTAATTTTCGATAGAAGCGGGCTTTTCCGCCGGCGCGGTAACAACGGGTGTCTCAAACTCGCGACCGTTGCGAGCCAGCTTGTAGCGCACCTGATTCCACAGCCCGGCATGCCACAAGCGGCGCGTGACCTGGACCTGAGAGGTCACGGGGACGTTGTTGATGGAAATCAGCAGATCGCCCGGGCGAACGCCAGCACGCGCGGCGGGCGAGTTGGGCGCCAGCTTCCAGGCTTGCGCGCCATTTGCCGTATCGAGCCAAGCCACGCCATCATCCGGCGTGTCAAACGTCTCGCGCTGCACGAAGTTCAGCCAGGCAAAGATCATCGCCGCCAGCGTGGCGAGCGCCAACACGACGGCTCCGAGACTGACTCGCAGATTCTGTTTCATGGTCCGGGGCGGAGTACACTCCGACCTATCAATCCCAGGTGCAAACCGATGTCCAATGTTCAGGGTACGGCCGCATCTGGAAGTACAATGCCTTCTTAAGGTTAGGGCTTCGTCGGGAGAGTTGGGCTGCTGGTATCCATTTTATGGAAGGACCCCTACAGCTTTCCGAACCTTAAATCCTTCTAGAACTGTACGCTCAATCCACCCCGAAACGTGCGGAACGCGGGAGCCAACACTGCCCTACCATCTTGCGAGTTTACTGGCACATAACCTTGAGCGAAAAGGTTGCCGCAATTGGCTATAGCTTCCCAGCGGCCCGGCCCAAACTTCGGCAACGCCTGGCGCACACCCACGTGAAGGAAAGGATCCATGTGAAAGAGCGATTCGCCAAATGGATCCAAACGCGAGACGATGTCGCCGCCGATCCATTTGTAACCGGCGTTTAGCTTAGTACCCACGCGAGGCAACTTCGTGGACACACTTGCTCCGACAGAATTGTGCATCGTACTGCGCAGCATGTTGCGGGTGGGTCCGTCCACCATGTCCGACGGACTAAGCGCACCGGCGTAGGCGTACACAGCCGTGACTTCTAACGTGTCGGATAGCTTCTCGCGGACGGCCAAACGCATACCCCAGCTTCTTGCGGATCCGCCGTCATAGGCGAACCCGTTCGAGAAGTAATCTTGGAAATAATCGGCCAAAGGCAAATCGTTGCCGCGGCCAAAAACGGCCACGTGCCGGTTGTCATCGTGGAAAGCGGCGACTTGGAGATTGCCGTGTGAGCCCAGTTTGCGCTGCGCCGAGAGTTCTTCGTGCCAGCCACCTTCGAGCACCGGACGGCCACCCCGCCAAAGCAAAGTGGGGAAAGAATCGAGCTCGTTGAGAGCCGCGGCCAGTTCGCCTCCAATTTCTCGCTCATCGGACTCCAGGGGAGTAGGCGCGCCGGGCTCTTCGGCAAAGATTATGGAGGTTTGCCACGCGTCGGTAACGCGTGTATCCAGTTCCAGCCGTGGGCGAAGGGACGTGGCGGATTTCACCATGCCCACAAGCACATATTCCGCTCCATAGCGCAGCAGCGCGCGATCGCCGAATGGCAGAGCGCCACCCTGC
>Ga0210404_10000626_pt1 | contig 17102 bp, 15 predicted proteins | sample IncBWH28MmetaG_FD_155455 | JGI IMG/M metagenome (GOLD analysis project Ga0210404, IMG submission 155455) | Forest soil microbial communities from Barre Woods Harvard Forest LTER site, Petersham, Massachusetts, United States - Inc-BW-H-28-M | ecosystem: Environmental > Terrestrial > Soil >... | reverse complement strand
GATATTTATGAATCGGGTTAATATGTTGGACGGTGATGGCCTTCGCTGCTGGAATTCACCTCGGTCCATACGAAATACTCGCTCTTCTGGGTGCCGGAGGAATGGGAGAGGTCTATAAGGCGCGCGACACGAGGCTGCGCCGTGTGGTCGCTCTAAAGATCCTGCCGGGAAACACGGTTGTGGACGCCGACCGAAGACGCCGGTTCCTCGTCGAAGCGCAAGCCGCCTCGCAGTTGAATCATCCGAACATCGTGACGATCCACGACATATCCGAGGAGGACGGCGTTTTGTTCATCGCGATGGAGTACGTCGTCGGCGCCACCCTGGCGCAGGCAATCGCCTCGCGCACTTTGCCCTTGAAAACGGCGCAGAAGTACGCGAATGAGATTGCGGATGGGCTCGCGGCTGCCCATGTCGCCGGCATCGTTCACCGGGACCTCAAACCGACGAACATCATGATTACCGAGGACGGACGGGCCAAGTTGCTTGATTTCGGATTGGCAAAGTTTGTCGACGCCGGGCAATCCCCTGAAGAGACCAAAACGGACACCCAGCTAACCCAGTCCGGCGAAATCGTTGGGACCGCGTCTTACATGTCACCGGAACAGGCGGAAGGACGAGAACTCGACACGCGGTCCGACATTTTCTCATTTGGCTTGGTTCTATACGAAATGCTCTCCGGACAACGCGCCTTCGCGGGTGGCTCGTGGATCTCCACGCTGGCAGCGATCCTGCACGAAGAACCCCGCCCATTGCGGGCAGTCAACGCCGAAATCTCTCGCGCGTTCGAAGAACTTGTAGGCCGTTGCCTTCAGAAGAATCCAGCTGATCGCTTTCAGAGCATGGCGGAAGTAAGGGAGGCGCTTGCCGAAGCAGCCATGGCCGGCGCCATCGTGCCTCGACGCAATGCGGGGGATATGCAATCGATCGCGGTACTCCCGTTTGTAAACCTGAGCGCCGACAAAGAGAATGAATACTTCAGCGACGGTTTGGCGGAAGAGATCATCAATGCGCTCAGCAAGGTCTCGGATTTGCGAGTCATCGCCCGCACTTCCGCGTTTGCCTTTCGGAGCAAGGAACAAGATCTTCGCCAGATTGGACGGCGCCTCGAGGTGGGAACAATTCTTGAAGGCAGCGTCCGGCGAGCGGGAAACCGTATTCGTGTCACTGCGCAGCTAGTCAAGCTCGCGGATGAATCCCACCTTTGGTCAGAGCGGTACGACCGCGAGATGACCGATATCTTCGCCATTCAGGACGAGATTGCGCAGTCCATAACCAGCGCCCTAAAAGTGAAGTTCGTCGGAGCGCGGCAACAGACACGAAATATTGAGGCGTACCAAAACTATCTAAAAGGGCTTTACTTTTATCAGCGTTACAACGCGGAAAGCCTGGTGCTGGCGAGAGAGTCTTTTGAAGAAGCATTGTTGCACGATGCGGGTTACGCGCCCGCACAAGCCGGCCTGGCGGTCTTCTACTATGGGCTCGGCGCCGTTGGGATTAAACGCATGGCCGACATGGCGCCGCTGGCAAAGTCCGCCGCAGAACAGGCGCTCGCAATCGACTCGACCTTGAGTGAAGCGCACAGCGTGCTCGGGCTGATCACCGGTTCGGTCGAATACGACTGGAAGCTGGCTGAGCGCCACTTTCAGACCGCCATGAGTGCGGATCCTGTTCCGGCTCTGGTTCGAGTCCGGTACTCGCTTTATTTCCTGACACCGCTTCGGCGGTTCGACGAAGCGCTCGAGCAATACAAGTTGGCCCTTGCAACCGATCCGTTATCGATGATGGTCCACTTCGGCTTGGGCTTCGCGCTCTATTGCCAGCAGCGATACGACGAAGCCATTGACCATGCCGCGAAACACTTAAAATTGTTTCCCGAATATTGGCTGCTGCATTTCCTGATGGGCATGGCATCGGCCCAAAAAGGCTCGTTCGAGCGGGCGATCGCAAGCCTTGAGGAAAATTTGCGTCTTTCACCCACGTTCACTTTGGCGACCGGCTTCCTGGCGGCTGCGTATTCAAAATGCGGAATGTCAGAGCAGGCTGAGAAAGTGATGAACGATTTGGCGAAGCAGGATTCGCAGCAGCATGTCTCTCCTGCATCCCACAGCGTGTATGAAGCGGCAGCGGGCCGGCCGGATCGAATGTTTGAGTTCCTCGAGGCCGCCTGGGCGGAGCGCGATCCCTATCTTACGCGAATTGATGCGGAGCCGTACTTTGACCCATACCGCTCGGATCCCAGGTTTTGCGCGCTGTTGGGCAAAATGAATCTAGCCGAAGGCGGCCGGTGACCGAGCCGTTCCCGATCAAGAAGGGCTTTGGTCGTCGATTGACACCTTCAACGCTTTTGTGACTTCGCCTGCGATGCTGTCTTGAACCATCAAAATGTGGTCCAGCTGGCGGCCGCAGGTTTCTGACCACGTTACAAATCTGGTGTCCGCGCGAATACATCTTCTCGGGCTATTCGCTTTCGTCAAATCCCGTTCGGCAGGGTGGAGTGGCACCCGAAGGCGCGTTCGCCCCAAGCACATCGCGGATCCCGCCCAGATCGCGGAGCACAAGATTTCCAATTGCAATTCGCTGCGTTCGTGAATAGACATACACGCTACTGACGGTGCGGTCTTGCCGAACAACGCACTCGACGCGCTCGATTTTGTTCCACGGGATGGTGGTTCGCGGATGGATGAAACTGAACGGAGAGCTGCAGGAAAAACTCAAGAACAGCCGTGTTCCGGTGCAGACGAAGGTTCCGCCGGTGACTCCTGTGGAAGTGATACGGGTTGGCGGTGTCGTAGCGATGCCCACGCCCACCAAGGAGGCGATGGCGACTGGGAAGAAAACGATGGCGTATATCAAGAAACCCAAGACGACATGCGTCGTTTTCATTTTGGGACTGCCCGGAGAATGGCCGGAGGCGGTTCTCAGAAAGTTTGTGAACTTCGGAACCGCCCACCAAAGCACGCCCACGGCGACGAAGAGACAACATCCCACGACAAAAAGCTTGTCAAAAAGAGACGCTACAGGAACTTCAATGGGTGCCAACCGGTGCTCCGATCCTCGAATGTTTCGCTATGGTGCGACCCCGGGCGCGTTCTAGGTCGATACTATTTCTAACATTCCCTAAAACATTATGTTGAACATATTTCGGCGGCATGCTCCCATGCGACTACTGCGCTCTCGGTGGAAAACATTGGGCGGTGGTGTTTTCATGTGTTTTAACCCGAGCCAAAACAACTGGAAGAAATGATGAGCGAGAGGAGAGCGAATCACTCTAAGGGGGAAGAGTACGGACCAATGAAAAAAACCTTAGTGACGATTTCAGCCAGTGCCGCCGGCGCGACCCTTGTTGTCGCCGCACTCAGATTTTCCTTTTTAAACTGGGTTGTCGATGTGCCGGGCTGGCTCGTAAGCCGGATTGTTTCCGTCAATTTTCACGAGGGCGAGGGCGCCTTCGGTTTCTTTCTAGCCATAATCCTGAGTTGGTTCCTGTCAACTACTGTAATCTTACTGCTACTTCTTTTCGCCCTGCGGGCTCTGACGTGGTCCCGCAATCGCGTGCGTCTCCACTCCGGAGCCCCTTTAACTTTGACGGAACAAAGCCAGCACCAACGACGTACGGCCTCAAAGGAGCTTCCACTATGACGACGCCGGCTCTCATCATTCACGTCATTGCAGGTACAATCGCGATGTTCGCGGGGATTGTTGCCATGTCATCCCGGAAAGGCGGGGGCGCGCACCGGGTGGCAGGAACGGTCTTTGTCGTATCCATGCTGGTTATGGCGGTCTTGGCTGACTATCTCGCCGTAGCCATACCTGAGCAGATTCCGAATTTGTTCATCGGCACTCTCACCATCTACCTCGTGGCGACGGCGTGGCTGACGGTTCGGCATACTGGGACTGTCGGCATTGCTGAAAAGATTGCGCTACTGGTAGTTTTGTGCCTCTGTGTGCCCTTTGCGATTCTGAGCTTTCAGTTAGCCACTGGCTTGGCACCTTCTTTCAAAAGCGCTACCCCCCTCGAAGGCCCTGTCCGCGTCGCGATATACAGCTTCACGTTCTTAGTCGTTATGGCGGCAATCGGAGACCTCAGGTTAGTCCGGGCCGGGGGCGTTGTGGGCGCGCGACGTATTGGGCGGCATCTCTGGCGTATGTGTTTAGGACTTACTTTCGCGTTGGGTTCAGCGTTCACCAACGGTTTGCCGCGGCTGCTCCCGAAGACAGTACATGTTCCGCTAATCCTCTTGTTTATTCCTCAGTTGTCATCGTTGGTGTTGCTGATCTTCTGGATGATCCGCGTGCGTTTCACGGGCTGGTACAAGGATTTGGTGGTGCCGAGGTGAACCACGCGTCGCGTTACCCGAATTCCGCTTCAGAGAAATGGGCAGGAATGCTGTTTGCACATTTCCCGCAGTCTTGGGCGAGTTCGCCTCCTCGGCAAGGTCGATCAGCCGTTAAAAGAGACCTGCGGCAATGACGAGCTTTGCGGCACACGGAGACTTTGCATGGAATTCACACAACTACGGCTAAGTTTCGTTGGTCGCACCTCGTTGTCGCAGCACCAGATTTTGCTTTCTAAACTGTGTTGTCGATGTCCCGGGCTAAGTTCGTAAGCCGGATTGTTTCTGTCACTTTTCAAGAAGGTGTGGGCGCCTTCGGTTTATTTCTAGCCATATTGATGACTTTGCTCTCATGAAGTACTGTAATCGTACAGCTAGGCCGGCCTCAGTCCAGACAATTGAGGGTTATCTCAGCTGCAAGCAGAAACCCAGCCATGGTCGGAAAAAATCGAGACGGTGGTCACAGCTCCCAAGCCGACTCCGGGTCTGTCTAGTGAAGATTCTTTCCAGTTACGCGACTTCCAGTTGCTCGTCATCCGCTCGAAGAAGATGGTTCTTGTGCTAACATTGGACGATGAAGTTTGTTGCCTTATCGATCGTCCTAACTCTTACTGCGATGCCGCAAACTCCTGACCTGAAGACGATCAGCGGCTATCCTAAGATGGTCCAGACACAGGTTACATCCTGGATCGAGAGCGCGGCGGGGAAAATGCCGGAAGGAGAATACGACTTCAAGCCGGATCCTGGCGCGCGATCGTTTGGCCAGATCCTTGGCCACATCGCTGACGCAAACTATCTCTTCTGTTCGTCAGTTCTGGGCGAGAACAATCCGGCTCCGAATATCGAGAAAACCAAGACCACGAAGGCCGAATTGGCGTCAGCATTGCGCGATGCGTTTTCCTACTGTAATCGGGCTTACTCAGCGCTCACCGACGAAAATGCCACAGACACCGTCAAAGCTCTTGGCCAGGACCGCAACCGACTTGGTGTCTTGTGGTTCAATGCGTCGCATAACCTGGAACACTATGGCAATTTAGTGGTCTATATGCGGATCAAAGGGATCGTACCGCCGTCCAGTGAGCCGAAGCCGAAGTAAGAACAACAGGCCTGCCTTGGGCAGGCCCTTCCAAGATTAGGCGGCTCTCGCAGCCTGTTGCTGGGCGATCCACTTCAGAGCATCGCTACGAACTTCCGGGACTTCAATCCGCTCAGTTGTGCGGATGCCCTCCTCGACCTTCCCTTGCTTGGACCGGCCTCTGGCCATGAATGCAAAACAGTGGACGACTGACCACCATTCAGTTTCGCTATGATGGTTAGCGCCTTACCAGAATCATTCTGGCTGACCAGTTGCTTAGTTTTAACTCTTCCTTGGTTCGACCAATAATTTAAGATCCGATCTGAAACATCACAGGCTCTGCAGAACTGAGTTTACTGTTAGCCGGGAGGATACCAAACCCGTCAATGGTGATCCTAGCGGTAGCATCACTAAGCAAGTCGTCCTCAATTGTGAAGGTCGTGCTCTGTGAGTTTTGATCATCGGCTGTGAAAACAAGTGGGAACTCGACCGCCATTCGGCCATGCATGATTATCTCAACCCTCGAGGTCTGAACCAGTCCTCTTACTTCCTTCACTCGCTTGTCGCCTCTTACTACCAGCCCCTCCCATTTTCTATTGTTTTTCAAGGTGATCGTGAACTGGATCGGATCCGCGTTGGCGTTTGAAACTTCGAAGTCGAATAGCTCCGTGAATTCATCTGGCGGTTTTTCTGCGGAAACAAGGATCACTCGCAAGTCTGCCAACAACACTCTTGTCGCGATTAAGCAGAAAAATAAAAAACAAGGAAGAATTTGGCCCTCTTGCTGTCTTTCATCGCGTGCCTGCTGTTTGAGCATCAGTGCTGCGCGAGCCACCAACGAGAAATGCGCTTCCGCGCAGAATCTCGATGCAACCAGGCGTCTTGATCAACACTACTTTGGTCGGTGTCGTCCGGTGTTTGCACACACCCCGCAAGGTCAACAGCTGTTTCGATGGCACGCAACCCCCCTTGAGTTCTATTTCCCACTCTGTTTTCATCCGAAGTCTCTTGCAAGAACGCGATTGCTTGGATCTCAATGTGCGAACCATAGTGCATCTCTTTGACAGGCACAACAGTGCGCGCCGGCAGCACTGGAACCTTCGCAAAAAAAGCCCCATAAATTCCGTTCACCTCTGCCCAGTGGGTGATGCCGCTGATGTAGATCGTGCATTGCACGACGTTGGCGAGTGTCCCACCGGCCGCCTCCACAATCGCTCGGACGTTGTCGAGAGCCTGGGCGGCTTCCTCACCGATCGCTCCCATGATGAGTGTGCCTCCTGGGTCGATTGGCAACTGCCCTGAAATGAACAGAAGATTACCGAAGCGGTCAGAATAGGCTCGTGCATCGGAGGCACTGCGGCGTCACCGATGGCACTTTGTTGCTCGTTCCCCTGGCTGGCCGAAGGTAGCGTCTCCAGTGGTTCTGGTCATTGTGCTATGGCTTCGCCTAAGAATTTGCGGATTCGCAATTCGCCCCATTCGATCAACGACCTTCGATCAAGTTCCTTTCCATAGGACGCTTCGAGACTTCCAGGTGGCGGCAGCGACTCCGTCAAAGAGTCTTTCGGGCCAAGATAAAGCCATGCATCTGTGTAACGAACCGGCGCGACTCCATTCGAATCGGGATTTTCACCGAGTGGTGTTCCCGCCAAATCATAAAGTGCGGGCGCCTTTGCATCGCGCAGGTGTAGCTGTTCTTCTTGCGGACTAGAAGGGAAGGAATAGTGCATCACAACATAAGTCGAACCTGGATTTTGGGCCTCGACCAGAGTGCTGACATTGGGATCACCCGTACGAGCGCCCAGCTTTCCTGCGTGATTTCCGCCTAGTACGACGAGGACCTTGCGCTTTTTCTTGAGGACTTGGTTCGTAATTACGCTTGCGAAAGAAATGTTATTGTCGCCGAGTGCGAGCCATTCCTCATGCGTGTGCATCTTGTTCCAATCGATGGGCGTATCGCCAGCCAGTACGCGCAAGCGATGGGTTGCTGGCAAGCTTTTGTTCACGTCCCGGATCGTAGCGAGCCATTCTGCGTACGTGGGAAACTCCCATGAACCGACTTTCGTCGTATCCCGCCAGATGTGCCGAACTTCTTCGACCGGAATATCCTCACCCGATATGTACCGGTCAACGAGTGGCTGATTGTTCTGGCTCGCGAACTCAATCAGAATGTCCGGGGCCACGGCTTGAAACCCAGGGTCCTTCACCAGCGCGATCAAGAAGTCTCCCATCTGCCGGTAACCATGATGGGTCTCACCGATGATGACGACCGGATGCTTTTCGAAAGCCGCGATGATTCCCTGAATAGCCGGAACCGGAGGGTGGCCTTCCGCGTTGTTCGCCGTATGATTTGTCTCCCGTCCGGGTTTTCCCGCCAATTGGACGAGTGCCTCACCCAAACCGCCTCGCCAAGTCAGCGCCTCGTGTCCGCCGGGCATTTCGCTATAGTGAACTTCGTAGCCTTTGGCTGCGAGAACGTCGCGTAGGTGGCGGTTCGCTGACAGGATACTCGGGCCGTTCAGCGGTGTCGCACCGGTCTCAAGAATTCCGGGCTGCAGCACAAAACGAATGGGAAGTTTCGGAGAGGATTCATACTGCCGCGTCAGCCACTCATGTTGCGGATTGTCGCGCCGTTCGCCCGGCCAGAGCGCGGCGGACTGGGCAATCACGTTGCCAAACACGTCCGGTCGCCGGAACGCAAAATACGCGCTGGCGAGTCCCCCCGCGCTTGACCCACAAACCGTCGTCTCCGACGGATCTGCTGTCGCGTGCCATTTGTTGCGGACTTCGGGTAGCAATTCGTCCGTCACAAACTGCAGAAACTGCGGATTGTTGGAAAGCTCGATGTTGCGCTGAGGCTGCGCTGCCTGGCCAATCAAGAGCAAAAGCGCCGGTGGCAGTTTCTTCTCGGCTGCGAGGTTGTCCAGGATTGTCGGTCCGGGAATATGGTCGTCGGATGCATACGCTGGCGCATCAAAGCAGATCAGAAGTGGATAAGGCTGCGGACGTTTGGCGTCAAATCCCGGCGGCGTATAGACCCAGGCTGTTCGCTGCGTTTTAAGAATTTTGCTTTCAATCTGTTCTTCTTCGACCTTGCCGCTAGGTACTCCTGGGCGTGGAGCTATCCACGGTTGAGCCGATGCTCCAGGGAGCTCAAGAATCGACTCCCCGATATTTGCACCTGGTGGGGAAGACTTCGGGTTGAGCGGATCCTTAAGGCGCAAATTCGGATTGTTGCCGAACGCTTCCGGAGTTGGATCAGGGACGAAGCTGTAGCTCAGCCGCAGATTGTTCGGCAACCAGTAAGCTTTGTACCACAGTCCCGTATCCTCGAGACGTTTCATAACATTCTCGGAGTAGTCTCTGGTCTCGGACAATTGACAGAAAAGCACCACGCTCTTGGTCGGTTTTTCCGCGCGATAAAGGAATGTAACAAGAAGGTGTTTGGGGTCGTCTGAAATCGTCTCAATCAGTGGAGTCCCTTTGCTTTTCATTTCAGACCAGAACTGATCGATAGCTCCGGAATCTCCGGCCTTTAGTTGCTTCTCGAGTTTTTCGAGGCGCGGCGTGGTTACCTCTTCCCGCCAGACTACATTTGTGTCGGCGCTCGCCGATGCGGCAAACACGAGCGAACTGCAAATCAACAACTGAGCGAGTATTTTCAAGACCTAGTCTTCCCTTCGTATAAATTACTGTGTTCTTCGTTCCGTACCGCAGCGCATCCTAAGAACAGCTTCAATCTGCACAAGCGTTCCTAAACCGCGCACCTCGCCGAACATCGGCCCGCGTTTCACTTCATGCTGCCAAATCGTGGCGCCGTCCACGGTGGGCGCGGCCGGACGCAACCGGGAAAACCCAAACGTCACTCCGATAACGAAAATGGATCGCCGCGGTGCCATAGGCGAATCGGCGTATTTTCTTAGCGCGGGCGTTCGACGGCCCGTTTTATGTCCATAAATCCTGATCCATCCGTTCAAGTTCCTTCTGACGCCAAGTTTCGTTTCATGGAAACCTCCAAGAATCAGTTGATTGAGAGATCATTCCGCCCGCAGAGCGCGGATGGGGTCCATTCGCGCTGCGCGCCAAGCGGGTAGCAAGCAGGCGGCGACTGAGACCAGCGCCATAACCGCAAACGCGCAGCCGAAGGCCACAGGGTCGCGGGGGCTAACCTTGTATAGCAGGTTGCCGAGCAGGCGCGTGAGCAGCAGCGCGGTTGCCGCACCAAGAAGCACGCCGGCGCCACTGAGCGCCAAGCCGCGCGACAGCACCAGGCGCAGCAAGTTCGACGCGCCAGCGCCGAGAGCCATGCGCAGGCCGAGCTCACGGGTGCTCTGCGAGACGGCGTACGACATCACGCCGTACAAGCCGATGGCCGCCAGGACGAGCGCCAGCGCGCTGAGAATCCCGACCAGCGTGACGGCCACCATTTGCGCCGACGTCGAGCGATCAAGCTGCTCCTGCATGGTGATCACCTCGTAGGGCGCCACATTGGAATCGAGCGCGTGGACTTCGCGCGCGATGGCCGTGGCCATGGTCTGCGGAGCGAGCGGCGTGCGGATGTTCAGCACGCTGCCGCGAAGGGAATTTTGGCGCAGCGGGACGAAGAAAAACGACGTCGGCTGCTCGCCGACACTGGAATACTTCGAGTCTTTGGCGATGCCGACGACTTGCATCCATCGTCCCTTGAGCTGCAGGCGCTGGCCGAGCGGGCTGCGGCCCTGCCAGTAGCGCTGGGCCATGGTTTCGTTGACCACGGCAACGAGCGCGGCTTTTTCGTCATCGGAGCGGGTGAATTCACGGCCGGCGACAAGCGGAATTCCCATGGTTACTAAATAGTTGTCGCCGACTTCGTTGTACTCCGCGGTAGGCGATTCCTCCGGCGGCGGCTGGTAACCATCGACGACGATGGGCGCAGCGGCAGAGCTGACGTAACTGAGCGGAGTCATTTTCGCGAAGGCCGCGGACTCCACGCCGGGAAGGGCGCGGACGCGCTCGAGCAGCGCGTTCTGAAAGGTCTGCGCACGCTCGGGAGTGTAGCCGGCCGAGATCAGGTCGATGGCGGTGTCCTGCACGCCGCGAGTGTCAAAGCCAGGGCTGGCAGTGCGGACCTTCAGCAGGCTCTGCATCAGCAGGCCGGCGCCGACCAGCAAAACGAAGCTGAGCGACACTTGCACCAGCACCAGTCCCGAGCGCACCCAAGCGCGGCCGCGCCCGCCGAGCACGCCGGCCGATTCCATTTTCAAAGACTGCGCGAGGTCGATCTTGGCGGTTTGCAAGGCGGGAACGAGGCCCATCAGCAGCGTGGTGGCGAGGCAAACTCCGGCGCTGAGCGCGAGCACTCGCCAATCGATTTCGCCGGGCAAGCGCATCTGCACGCCGCCGCGCGCGGGGAAGAGGAGTACCAGCGCGTGGCGGCACCAGTATGCGACCAAGACGCCGCCGGCAGCTCCGAACAGGGAGAGCACGAGGCCTTCGGTGAGAAGCTGTTTCCACAAGCGCGCGCGGCCGGCGCCGACTGCGAGACGCACGCTCATTTCGTGGCGTCGCGCGAAGGAGCGCACCAGCAGCAAATTGCCGACGTTGGCGCAGGCGATCAGCAGGACGAAGGCGACCACGGCGACCATGATTTCCAGAGTCGGCAGCAGCGTGCGGGCGTTGTTGAAGGGCGTTTGCCACAAAGGCCAGAATCGAAAGGCACGGCCGCGATTGGTGGCGGGATACTCGGCTTCGAGGCGGCCCGAGATTGCAGCGAATTCCTGCTGAGCCTGGGCGAAAGTGACGCCGGGCTTAAGGCGCGCGTAAGCCTCGATCCAGCGAGCGCCGCGATCTTCGAGTTTATAGCCGCCGGACTCGAAGAGATCCTCCATGGAGGCGGGCACCCAGAAGCTCATGCCCCATCCAACGAAGGTGCCGTAAAAGGTCTCGGGGGCGACGCCGACGATGGTGTGCATGACGCCGTTGAGGCGCTGCGTCTTCCCGACGATTTGGGGATCGCCTCCGAATCGCCCTTGCCACAGTTGGTAGCTGATCACCGCGACGGGATGCGCGCTTTGCCCCTGGTCTTCGCCTGGAAGGAAGCCGCGGCCGAGCATGGGGGGAACGCCTATGGCGTCGAAGTAGTTGGCGGAGACGATGCTGCCGGTCGTACGCTCGGCACGATCGCCTGTGCTGAGCGTGGTGCCTGTGATTTTGCTAACGAAGAGCGTCTCGCAGAGAGTGCAGCTTCGCTGGAGGTCCTGGAAATCGGGCCAAGAGAGCGGATTGCCCCGGGGTTGGTCGCGTGAGGTGCCGCCGATGGCGACGAGGCGCTCCTGATGCACGACGGCGGGATAGGGACGGAAGAGAATGCCTTCGATCCAGCTGAAGACGGCGGCATTGGCGCCGATACCCAGCGTAAGGCACAAAATCGCGAGGAGCGAAAATCCCGGACTGCGGCGGAGCATGCGAAAACCGAAGCGAACGTCTTGCAGGAAATTTTCGATTAAGTTCACCTTGCGCGCGTCGCGGCATTCCTCCTTCGCTTGCTCGATACCGCCGAGCGAGCGTAGCGCGGCGTGGCGAGCTTCTTTCGCACTCATCCCCTGCGCGACATATTCGTCAATTTGGTTTTGCAAATGAAACTGGAGTTCCTCGCTGAGGTCCAGCTCAGCCCGGTTCTTGCGAAAAATCGACCGCAGGCGAAGTGGTAATTTGTAATACCAACGCATGGCATCGCTCCTTATGGTGTATCCAGCACCAACTCAATAGCCAAAGAAAGTCGCTTCCATTGCGCTTGCTCCTGGCGCAGATACTTAGCGCCGTCTGGCGTGAGGGAATAGAACTTGGCGCGGCGATTGTTTTCCGATTCTCCCCATTTGGCGCGAATCCAGCCCTGTTGTTCTAGACGATGCAGCGCGGGATAAAGGGCACCTTGATTTACCTGCAGGACCTCCTTGGAAACCTGACGGATGCGTTGGGCGATGCCCCAGCCATGCATGGGTTGCAGAGCTAGTGTCTTGAGTATCAGCAGGTCTAAGGTGCCCTGCACTAAGTCGGTTGGCTTGGCCATTAAACTCTCCTGTCGACAAATGACAGGACGATAGTTTAGACTCTTGTCAGCGATTTAGGGAAGCAAAGAATTTTCGGGTCCACAGCCGCGGGTTGTGCGATCTGTTGTAGGGCGTTCGAGGTGTAGTGGGGAAAGGAATCTTGGCGTGACACTTCGTGAATTCTATATCGATCGTCGACGAGCAGAATTGCCAATCTTCTTACGCGTATTGAAAGAGCTCCCAACCGATGCCGTTGGTTATAAGCCGCACGAGCGCTGTCCAACTGCCCAGCAACTCGTCTGGATTCTCACGAGTGAGCTGAAAGCTTGCATTGATGTGGCGACGCAGAATAGGGCCGAATGGCAGTCATTGCCGGCGCCGCCTTTGCCGGAAATGGTGCGTTTGTTCGAGCAGCGGTCAAACGAATTGATAGATTGTGTCTCGAAGATGGACGAGGGATCCTGGAACCGAACTGCACAGTTTTATTACCAAGGTAAGCTGGTGTCTGAACAACCGGTTAGCCAATTTCTATGGTTCATCCTGTTTGACGCCATCCACCACAGGGGCCAGTTGTCAGCGTACCTGCGCCCGATGGGCGGCAAGGTCCCCTCGATTTATGGACCTTCGGCAGACGAGAGACCTGCATAGACATGCAGTTAGTCCATCACCGGTTAGCTATGTTGTTGATGGAGCCGCACCCGCTCCTGGTTCAGATCTCGTTCTTTTGGGCATCATAGACGTCCAGCTCAGCGTCTCCGGCAGGTAGTGGCGTTCCTCAGGAAAGTTCTGGGCCACCTCGGCAAACTGTCTGCGACAGTGTGCCAGGCATTCGGCCAGCAGGATCTCTACTCCAGTCAAATCGGGCAAGTTGGGCAACAACCCATCTCACATCGGAATCGGCGGACTCAACGACATTCAAGAGTTTCTTCCCGCGTATGCCCCGGAACTGAACCCAGTCGAGTACCTGCGGTCGCACTGTAAGCAGCACGAGTTGCACAACCTCTGCCCGAGAACTTTGGCGAGCTCAGCCACGATGCCTGCCGGGCCTTGCGCCGGATGCGCCAGCGCCCCACCCTGGTGGGTGCCTTCTGGCGGCAGGCCGAATTGTTCCCGCTTTAACTGCTCATGGGTTGAGCCATCCACTGTATATATCGGCCCAGGCATGCGCGGCCATGCCGGGTACGAGGGACTGTCGCCATTGGGCCAATAGACCGAAGAGCGCGCCGAGTACAGCGATGATTACCACCTGCTTCCAGCCCTGATATCCGTGCGAAACCCCAAAAACGACTGCTTGCAGGACCAACCCAGTGGCCCCACTGCGAGTCATAGCAGCAAACTGCCGCTGGAGATAACCGCGATAAACGAACTCTTCACAGAATCCTGCTGAAATGGACACCAATATCCAAACGAAGATCTCAAGCGCCGTGCGCGGAAGCATGGAGGCGACGTTGCGGATGTCGCTGGGGCCAAGCAGTCGGTGCATCGCCTGCCCGCTGCCCTCCCATATAAACCAGAAAACGATCGTTATGACCACGCCGCGAACGAATGCCGAGCGGCCCGTCCAACGCACGCCGATCAACTCGCGAAGTGCAATCCGTTTCCGCGTTCCTGCGCAAGCGAGATAAAAAAGTGCCCACTCGGAGAATATCACTGAGACATATAGAGGAATGCCACCGTGACGTTCCTGTCCAGCCGTTGAGGTTCCGTGGGTGCGCATCGCGACGAGAGTCACGAGGGCAAGTACAATCAACACGATGCCGGTGTGCCACCAGGGAGCTATGAGGCCGCCCTCGCGGGCCCGCGTGACATCCGCTGTTGCCTCGACATTCATCCCGAACCTTCCGTTCGACTGCTGATCTTCCGCTTTCGACTTTGAAGCTCGCTGACCGATGCTACTTTCGTTGCAGCCGAGACGGCAATGCAGACACCGAGACATTCATGGCTGTCCCCAAACAAATTATCCTCATTGTCACTATAATTCTCAATAGATTCGGCGACTCTACCAGGGTTGTAGGTGGATCTCACATTCCCTCTCTACTGAAGCCACAACAAGAATCAGTACCCGAAGGTTGCGCTTTTCTAAATCGAGGGGCAGATGATCGGCGACACCCATGTAGGAATCCGTCGGCGATCATCGTCACCTGTCCATCGTACGGCGCTGATTGCCCAAACATAGAGAGACCGCTTTCCTCCCTAAACGAGGTATTTCTTCAGCGGTTCCCAATATCTCTCGAACCAACCTGAGTCCAGGTGCCGAAAACTGCCTTCCGGAAAACCCGTATGATCGAGAACAACTTTAGTCTGAGAACTTTGTTCTTTGAGTTCAAACTTGACGATCGAATAGACGCCTGGGTCCCAATTGGCGGGACGCCAAGCCTGGACAACGCGTTGGTTCGGGACGAGTTCAATGTTTCGCCCAACAATTAAACCCCCAAACATGGAAACACTCGCCCCGGCTTTAGCATCGATCTGAGCGGGCATCCCGGTGAACGCGGCGAACTGCTTGGAATCCAACAACGCTTCATAGATGCGCTGAGGGCTCGCTTTAATATTGACCTCTTGATGGAGATACGTGAGCAACCCTTCTGCTCCAGTGCTCTGTGCTTCAGTCCTTTTCTCCTGATTTTCGCTCCAAGTACGGGAGGCTCCGGCCAGGGCCCCAATCGCGACGGCAACGCCGGTGATGACTTGTCGTCGCGTCGGAATATTTGCCAGCACACTCGAGATCTTTCTCTCGCTCATCATTTTCCCCCAGGTATTTGGTTCTGACTGCATTCATCAGAGCATCGCGTCAAAATATGTTCAAGATAATATTTCTCTGGGAAGGTAACCTTGTTCGGGAACATACTTCTGCAGTTCACGGACCAGGAGATCCTATGCCTTACCCCACCGGTCACCGCGCCGCAGTTAAGAAAGAAATTATTGACAGCGCGCGTAAGCTGTTCAATCGGCGCGGCTTTGAGAGTGTTTCTCTCAAGCAGATTATGGCCGGCGCGGGCCTTACGCCCGGCGGATTCTATAGCTATTTCAATAGTAAGAGCGATCTGTATGTCGAGGTACTGGGGTGTTTCTTCACGGACCCGGAGTGGAAAAGCTGCTGGGAAGGTGTGCATGTGGATCTGTCGTCGACCGACGTAGGCCCCCAAGTCGTCCGTGCCTATCTCTCCCGCCAGCATTTCGAGGACGTCGAGAATTCCTGCCCCATGGTCGCGTTGCCGACCGATGTCGCGCGCAGCGGAGTAAACGCTAGGCGCGCTTTCGAGACCATTTTCAAAGCGATGGTTAGTGTCTTAGAGCGGAGCCTAGTTGAAAATCGCCGTCGTCGTGCGACGGCGCATGGCATAGCCGCTTTGTCCATCGGAGGCATGGTTGTGGCCCGAACCATTGTCGATCCAGCTCTTGCAAATGACTTGCGCACCGCCTGCATGGCTGTCGCCCTCGATCTTGGTGGCTGGAACAAAAAGGGCAAATCGACCGGGCCTAGTCCACGCAAAATTCCGACCTCTCTGCGTGGCAGGTAAATAGCGGATGTGGAACGAAGCCGTAAAATGCAGACTAAAAACCAAACGAACATGCCTCATTACATGTTTTACGCACCCAACGTTAAGAACAAAGACATTGGAGGGAACAGCTTTGGGCCGTATCCATTTATTTTGAGCATGAGCCCCGGCCGCGATGACCACATAATCTTGCTCGTCGGCGAAACTGAAAAAGAGAAGATTCTCGTCGAGTCGAAAGAACTCCTGGCGGACCTCTGCTCGTATCGCGGCTACTTGTGTACGACCGATGAGACACGAAAGCACACGCCCGTCGATTAGGATCCGGGCAGCCGCTCCGGGTTTCGGTATCCGAATCCCCGGGGCCGGGCCCGGGAGCCGAACTCTCTTCATCGTATTGGATTAATGTACCGAGCACTTCCACATTTCTTTAAGGAGTATCGCATTGTCTGAGCGAAGACAGAATCAACTGATAGGCGCTACCATCGCCTTGTTCATGGGTGTAGGGCTTGGCATTTTTCTTGTTCTGACCCACGGCTGGTTTTGTGAGTTTCTCTCCACTGCACTAACACTGTTTTTTCTTGCGGCTGGCTTGTTCTCGTTCTCTCGCATTGGATGGCAGAGCATGGTACCCAGTTACCTCTGCCCGCCCTCAACTAACCCGCTGATGTTCTGGGGACTCTTCGGGCTTTGGCTTTTCTTCCCAGCTTATTATTTCCTGGGCCCCTGGTCAGATCAGTTCCATTCGCTATCGCAAAAGGCGCAGATCTATTGGGCTGACGAAAGCTGTGACATCAGCGCTTTGCGTAAGTTGGCGAAACAAGCTCCCACTCTGGAAAAAAACAGCCCGGAGGACGCTTCACCTGCGAAAGCTTGCACGACGCGCTGGGCTCGAGCTATTGGAGGATTTCGTCCCGGATCTTGTCTAGAGCTTGATGACGGCCAAGCAGTAGCGCCTTATTGCATCATGTCAATATGGCAGTTGAACAGATTTGAACGGGCCACGGTACACGGCGGCGATATCTTCGTGGCGCAGACAGCTTTCGGGCGACCGTCTGCTTTCCTTCTACCCAGCAACACGTTTGTTGACCGCATTTTTTATCCGTGGGGACAAATTGTCAGGACTACCGATGATCCCGAAGAGGCATACATTGCGGAGTTGATG
>Ga0210404_10000625_pt1 | contig 17132 bp, 20 predicted proteins | sample IncBWH28MmetaG_FD_155455 | JGI IMG/M metagenome (GOLD analysis project Ga0210404, IMG submission 155455) | Forest soil microbial communities from Barre Woods Harvard Forest LTER site, Petersham, Massachusetts, United States - Inc-BW-H-28-M | ecosystem: Environmental > Terrestrial > Soil >... | reverse complement strand
GATCCGGCAGAACTCTTCGTTCCGGCGACTGCCGATCATTGCGCTGACCGCAAAAGCGATGAAGGGGGACCGCGAGAAATGTCTGGAGGCGGGAGCGTCCGAGTACCTGGCCAAGCCCGTCAACACCGAGCAACTGCTCTCGTCGCTGCGTATGTGGCTTCACAGATAGCAGTTGGCCGTGGCATGCGTTTTGAAACCGAGAGCTGAGCGGAGAGGAGCAGAACTGATGGGCACGAACGAAAAGGTCAATATCCTCATGGTGGATGATCAGCCGGGGAAGCTGCTCAGCTATGAGGTGATGCTCGGTGGACTGGGCGAGAACCTGATCAAAGCCACTTCGGCGAAAGAGGCCCTCGAAGTTCTGCTGAAAAACGACGTTGCCGTAGTGCTGATGGATGTGAGCATGCCAGAGCTCGACGGTTTTCAATTGGCTGCGATGATTCGCCAGCACCCACGTTTTCAGAGGACCGCAATCATTTTTGTTTCGGCGGTGCATTTGACCGACCTGGACCAGCTCAAAGGGTATGAGCACGGCGCTGTCGATTACATTTCGGTTCCGGTGGTTCCGGAGCTGCTGCGCGCGAAAGTCAGGGTATTCGCCGAGTTGCACCGGAAGACGCGACAGCTCGAAACGCTGAATCGCGAACTGGAACAGCGGGTACTGGAGCGCACTGAAGAGTTGGCCCGCAAAGCGGAATTGCTGCTGCAGGTTAACACCGAGCTGGTGGGCAAGAATCAGGAACTCGATGCCATTGTAAGCACCGCCCCGGATGTGATTTTCAGCAGCCAGGGAGACGGGAGTTACGAGTACGTCAGCGACCGGTTCCACGAATATGCAGGCACTTCTGAGGACTCTGGCCAGGGGGTGCGGTGGCTGGAGCATGTGCACGCTGACGACGTTGACCGGACTAAGGCGATCTGGACGCGGTCGGTTCAGTCGGGGGGAAGTTACGAAGCGGAGTATCGTCTGCGTTCGAAAGACGGCACCTACCGGTGGTTTCGCTCTCGGGCGGTTCCGATTCGAGATTCGGACGGGAAGATCGTCAAATGGTACGGAACCTGTTCTGACATTCAGGACAGCAAACTGCTGGAACAATCGATTCGCAACAATGCCGCTGAATTGGAGAAAATGGTCGATCGGAGGACGGACGAATTGCGGCGTCTGTCCGTCCGGCTGATGACGATGCAGGACCAGGAGCGACGCCGGCTGGCGCGCGATCTGCACGATGGGTTAGGGCAGGAACTCGCCGTGGCCAAGATGGTGCTGGACAAAATGATCCTGCAGAAATCCGCGCAGCCGCCAGAGGAAGCATGGACTCAAGCCAGCAGCATTGTGGATCGTGCCATTCAGCAAGTCCGCACCATGTCTCACCTTTTGCATCCGCCCCTGCTGGATGAAGTGGGCTTGCTCTCGGCGCTCTCCTGGTACGTGGACGGGCTTACGAAGCGCAGCGGCATTGAAACCTCCCTGGACGTGCGGCCGGCAGAATTTCCGAGGCTCGCAGCCGAGGTCGAGACGGCCGTGTTCCGAATCGTTCAAGAAGCGCTGACCAATGTCTTCCGGCATTCTGAAGCCAGCAAGGTGTGGATTACCTTGTCTCAAAAGGAAGGCAAGATCGTGGTTGCGGTGCGAGACGATGGCAAGGGAATCGGCAAGAGAATTGTCGAACAGCAACCAGACAGCGTTGGAGTTGGCATAGGAGGCATGAAGCAGCGGGCCAAGGAATTTGGTGGAGAACTACGGTTAACGAATGCCCATCCTGGAACCCTCGTCGAGCTCACCATCCCAGGTCGCGCGGTGTTGCGGGAGCCTAGTGTCGTGCTGTCCTGATGGATGTGCCTGAATTTGTAGGTGCTGCGGCGCGGCCGATACCTTATGCAAAGAATCCGACTTCCGGACGACGCAATGATCATGGTGGATACAGTACCCGCCATGGTTTGGGTTTCGGATGCGAACGCTCTGCGGACTTATTTCAACCGATCATGGCTTGAGTTCACTGGAAGAACCCTGGCACAGGAGTTAGGGGACGGTTGGACCGAAGGGATCCATCGCAATGACCTGCAGCGGTGTCTGGAGACTTATCGTTCCGCTGTCAAAGCACACCGGTCTTTCAGGATGGAATACCGGTTGCGTGGCGCTGACGGGCGATATCGGTGGGTTCTGAGCCACGGGGAGCCTCGGTTTAGCGACCAAGGAGAGTTGGAGGGGTACGTTGGTTCGTGCCTGGACATAAGTGAGCAGAAGGCCGCTGAAGAAGCGCTGAAGGAAATCCATGAGCAGTTGGACGCGAGAGTAAAGGAACGCACCTCTGAACTTGATCAGGCGCAGGCGCAATTGCGCATGCTGTCCGCCCGGCTTCTGCAGATGCAGGATGACGAAAGACGGCGGATCGCCCGAGAATTGCATGACTCGGCTGGTCAGATATTGGTGGCTTTGAACCTGAATCTGGCGCCGGTGGAGGAGGAACTCCAGAAAAACAACTCCGGGCTCGCCGGGCAAATCACGGAAAGCCTCCGTCTTATAGAAGAATTGTCAAGGGACTTGCGGACGATGTCTCATCTTTTGCATCCACCGTTGCTGGATGAGGCGGGGCTCGTATCGGCCGTGCGCTGGTATGTCGAAGGGTTTGCCGAGCGAAGCAAAATCCAGGTGGATCTCCAATTGGATCCTAAAATTGGACGTCTGCCGGCTGAAATCGAGACCGCAATTTTCCGTATCGTGCAGGAGTGCCTCACGAATATCCACCGTCACTCCGGCAGTAGTTCCGCCAGCATCTTCATCACCCGCGACCAGCACGATGTACGGATGGAGATTCGCGACCAGGGCAAGGGGTTGCCAACGTCAATTCGTCTCGGTGTGGGCATTCAGGGTATGAGGGAGAGAGTGCGACAGTTGGGAGGACATCTGGAGATTGAATCGGGAAATGGTGGCACGCGAGTCACTGCGATTGTCCCAACCAATTCCACTTCGTCGGATCTCTCCGCCGCGGTTGTAGATGTAGCTTCCTGACGATGCACTCGAACGATTAATTCGATCGCCAGCTCGCATACTGGCAAAACTGTACCCGCTGAAGTCATCGACGCTACCAGCCTGTTAGACCGAGGAAGTAACCCGACCTATCCGGCATACCCTTGAGTCACCATACAGCGTGAACCGGATGGAACAAGAACAATGGGAAGGTTAGCGTTAACTTCGCAAGAAAATTCACAACATTCACTCGCTTCGAGCACGGAGGAGGTGCGCTTATGAGAAGAAACAGTTCTACATTGCCGAGATGTCTGCTGTCGCTCGGTGCCGGTCTTCTGCTCCTGGCAAGCGTGGCTTGGTCCGCGGACGACAAAGACCAGTCGGACATCGAGAAACGTCTCGATGCATCCACGCAAGTTCTGAACGAAATCATGGCCACTCCAGACAAAGCGATCCCCGACAAGGTGATGAGTGACGCGAAGTGCGTTGCGGTGATTCCCTCCATGGTGAAAGTAGCTTTAATTTTTGGAGGTAATCATGGCAAGGGTGTCGCTACCTGCCGGACAGAAAGCGGTGACTGGAGCGCTCCCGCACCGATCACCATCACCGGTGGAAGCTGGGGATTGCAGCTCGGCGGCCAGGCTGTCGACCTGGTGATGATCGTGACGAATGACCAGGGAATGCAGCATCTGTTATCGAGCAAATTCAAGCTGGGCGCGGATGCTTCGGCGGCCGCGGGCCCTGTCGGACGTGACACTGCTGCGGACACAGACTGGAAACTGAGGGCGGAGGTGCTGACCTATTCCCGAGCCCGTGGCGTTTTTGCAGGCATTGACCTGAACGGCTCCGCCGTCACACAAGACAAAGACGAAACGCGACTTCTCTACGGGAGCTTCGTACCGTTCCGAGATATCTTGAGCGGAAAAGTCAACCCTAAACAAACGAGTGAACCCTTCCTCGCCGCGGTCAGGAAATATTCCGGCCAAGCCAAGGAGCATGGCGAACTGAAGACGACGCCGGGGAGTGCGGAGGCCAGCAGGCGTTGAGAACCACTGCTGACAATAGTTGTTTTAGGTGAGGCCCGGTTTGATCTACAAGCCGGGCCTCGGCGCTGGAAAGCTGGACTTTAGCTGAAAACTGTATCAGCCGCCTGGAAGAAGCCCTGGGTTCTCGCCTGCGATCCTCATTTGTATATAAGCTTTACAAGGAACCCATCTCTGCAGGGAAAGTCTCGCCTGGCACCACAAATAAACCAAAACCTCAGCATTTAGCTCCACTGAGCTGTACAGCAAGTCTGCCAATCAATTACAGGAGCATCCTGATGGGCTGCGGGACGCATTCTCGCTAGTCTCTGGGTCGGAAGTTGAATGCTCCCAGAATCGTCGAGAGCACAAACAAGCACCCTAGTTCGATCGAAGGAGACTACAGTGGCGACTTGCTTGATTTCCGCGACAGCAACAAATGTGATTCCGGCTAGCGACCGAAGCGAAACCGACCGCAGCCTTGTTCGGCGTGCACAGCGTGGCGACGAGCAAGCCTTCGCTACGCTCTTCCAGGGTCACAAGAAGCGCGTGTATTCCGTGTGTCTGCTGATGACCAAGGATATCGCGGAGGCGGAAGACCTGACCCAAGAAGCCTTTTTGCAGGTGTTTCGCAGCGTCGGCTCATTCCGCGGAGACTCGGCCTTTTCCACCTGGTTGTACCGGGTTGCCGTGAACACCGTGCTGATGAAGCTGCGTCGCCGTAAGTCCCCGCCGATAGTGTCTCTCGACGAGCCGGTGTCGCCAGAGTCGCCTACTTTACGGCGCGATGTGGGGAGAGCGGACCCGAATCTGAGTGGCGCGATAGACCGTATCGCACTACGCCGCGCCATGCAGGAACTTCCTGAGGGCTGCCGGCAGATTTTCGCCCTTCACGAGGTTCAAGGATACCAGCATCATGAGATTGCCAAAATGCTGGACTGCTCAGTCGGGAATTCGAAATCGCAACTGCACAAAGCGAAGATGAAGATGCGTGACCTGCTGTTTCCCAAGCGGAGAATCCTGCGGCGGGCTGCAGCTAATCCCGTCACTGAATCCTCGTCTCCCGGGAAGAGCAATGCCCGGCCTCAACTTTCACTGTCGTATGGCGGGTAGCCAAGACGAAGAGTAAGACATGGCGACAGAGGAACTCTGGAACGGTCGCGAAGCTGATCTTCACGCACGTAGCCGGTGATCAATTCTCGGATTTGCCGGGTTCTCTGAACAGTCTTTACTATCGGGTGCTCAGGAGTTTACGGTATTGCGAGCACCGGACTGAAACTCCTATGGTGGAAGACAGAAACCGCGACAGGGATTGTTACGAAAGAGGAGACATTGCCGGAGAAAAAGCATCTCCGCGGGGTGAGCGCTAAGGAACAGCGGGAGTATGAACATATTAAGGACAGTGCGCAGCGGTCTGGACGCTACGGTGACCGCGCTAAAGAAGTGGCTGCACGCACAGTGCTGAAGAAGCACAGAGCAGCAGGCCACCGCAAAGGACATTGATCGAGTGCTTGTGTTACTGCGGCTGGGCATTTTGGCCCTAGGCAGGATCGAAGTCGTAGGAAACCTTTGGTGCCCCTAAAAGGGAGGAGTGCCGCTTGGTTCGAATTCTTGTGGTAGACGACAACCCGGCGGTCCGGCATTATCTTCGGGGCCTCCTCGAGCAGCAAAGCACCTGGCAAGTGTGCGACGAGGCTCGAACCGGAGGAGAAGCGCTGCAAAGGGTAAAAAAGAATCCGCCTGACATGATTTTGCTGGACTTCCAGATGCCAGATCTAAACGGGCTCGACGTTGCCCGGCAAATCACAAGACTGTTTCCCGAGATTCCCATTCTGATGGTCACCATTCATCTATCCAGACAATTGGCCGAAGAGGCCCGCAGGGTGGGAATCCGTGGCGCCTGTGCGAAATCAGATGTAGGTTCCATCGTTGAGGCAGTAGACGCGTTGTTGCACGAGGGAACCTATTTCCCAGCAACGAGTTCGATGACTAACTGAAACCCCTTTGGGTGACCCCTGCCCTCCGAAATACAGGATTCCCTGTATTCGATCCGGTATAGTAGCGTGCTAGCTTTGAGGTGATTCACCTAGGATTTGCGTTTCCGCCTGAGGCGAGTAGACTCCTGCGGCAGGAACGGGACAAACGTGAAACGAGAGCCAGCCGGAGACCTGTATCGAATGATCCGTACCAGGCTGCCTCAGAGAGCCCAAGAAACCTTATGGCGGTCCGGATACTGGTGGTGGATGATCATCCCATCGTAAGGCAAGGGCTGCGGACTCTTTTGGAAGGGCGATCTGGCTGGGAAGTAGTCGGTGAAGCGTCGGATGGGCTCGAGGCCTTGGACAAGGTCGACAGTTTGCAACCCGACGTTGTAGTGCTCGACGTCACTATGCCTCGAATGAATGGTCTGGAAGCGTGCCGTATAATTCAGCAGAGGCAGAAGACCTCTGGCCTCGAGGTTCTGTTCGTTACCCAACATGACTCTCCGCAAATGATGCACGAGGCGCTGGAAGCAGGGGCCCGGGGGTATGTTGTGAAGTCGAATGCCGCGCGCGACCTCTTGGAGGCCGTAGAGGCGGTGAGCCAGCATCGGGTGTTTACGGCGCTGGCACGAAGTTCGCAGGCATTGAGTTGAATGTCAGGACACTGGCCAACCCAAGTCTATCGATCTCTCGGGACCCTATCCGGGAGGGAGGATCTGTCATGAAATTGCGTATTTTGTTAGCCGACGATCACGAAATCGTACGTCGAGGCCTGTGTGCGCTCTTGAAGCAACATGAGGGCTGGGAAGTGTGCGGGGAGGCGTCCGACGGCCGCGAGGCGGTCGAAATGGCTAAGCAGTTGAAGCCCGATGTTGTGATCGTTGACATCGGCATGCCACACCTCAATGGCCTGGATGCCACACGCCAACTGCTGCAGCATGACTCCCACTTCAAAGTCATAGTTCTGACGATCACCGATTCCGATCAGGTTATCCGTGAGGCGCTCGACGCCGGCGCGCGCGGGTTTGTGCTCAAGTCAGATGCAGCTCGCGATCTGGTGTCCGCCGTCGAAGCCTTGCAGAGCAAACGAATGTTTTTCACGCCAAGAGTCAACGATCTGGTGTTGGCCGGCTTCCTGGACAAGGGGCATGCCATATCCCGGCACGACCCTCCGAATTTGCCCACGCTGACCGTCAGGGAACGCGAGGTCACTCAGCTTCTCGCGGAAGGAAAGAGTTCGAAGGAAGTGGCCTCGCTCCTGAACTTGAGCACCAAGACTGTTGAAACACATCGCAGCAACATCATGCGCAAACTCAGCCTGCACTCCATCCGGGATCTGGTCGTGTATGCCATCAAGAACAACATCATACAGATCCAGATGCCGCCGCAGATCCATCGCCCGACGGAAAGTACGCTGGCCTAAGCGTCCGAGCCCGCGTGTGAATGAGTAAGTCTGCCGCACCGCGCGGCACCTGCATCTACAGCAAAGACCCGAGCGCACCGTCGCCTCGCGCCGCCGGCAGGAAAAACTTACATCAGATTCATTGGCAGGATCTTTATCTAAGGCATTGAAACTCAAAGAATTGCGGATTTGGCAATTTCCGTGCTCATTGACTCACGTTCGCTCCTAGACCAAGCGGGCTCACTGGCACGCGCGGTCAGGGGATGACCTGCAGCAGCATTGTTGCAACCGCGCTGGTCTTGGGCGCAACTATTCTCAGACGAAGTTGTTTCCGGCGACAATCCGTCCCAGCAGTTCTTGGTGGAGGTGGAGCTTGAGCGTCCTTCGAATCCTGATCGCGGACGACCACGAGGTAGCCAGAAAAGGTATTCGGTCCCTGCTGGAAAACCATGTGGGATGGGAGGTTTGTGGCGAGGCCAGAGACGGTCGCGAAGCGGTCGACTATGCCAGCAAGTTGAAACCGGACGTTCTCTTGCTGGACATCGGGATGCCCAATCTCAACGGACTGGACGCGGCGCGACAAATCCTCGCAATGACTCCAGAGGCTCGCATTCTGATCCTGACTGTCCACGACTCGGAACAGACGGTGCGGGAAGTTCTGGCCGTGGGAGCGCGCGGCTTCTTGCTGAAGTCCGACGCTGGCCGGGACCTGGTGGCTGCTGTGGAAGCTTTGCAAGAGCGGCGAACGTTCTTTACTCCGAGAGTGGCGCAGATGATGCTCGACGGTTATCTGCGTCCGCATGATGAGAGCAACGATTCCGGCCAGCCCGTACTGACACCGCGGGAAAGGGAAGTGATTCAACTTGTCGCCGAAGGAAAGACCACCAAGGAAGTTGCCACAACGCTCAGCCTGAGCGTCAAGACGGCAGAAACTCACCGAACAAACCTCATGCGCAAACTCGACCTGCACTCGGTTGCGGATCTTACCCTCTACGCCGTGCGGAACGGAATCGTTCAGATCTATTGAGGACGACTGCGCCCCCCGTCATCAGTCGACAATCCATCGCGTAGAGCGCGGTTGCTCATGCGCTAAGGATTTTACCGGATACCCGCTGCGACATGGTCCTCATATATTTCAGAACAGTAGAACAGTTGGCTAGCGCGCGCGCAGCTTCGGGAAAGGAATGCCAATGCTCTGGACTATAGCCGTTTTGCTTTTGATCCTCTGGCTGTTGGGCATGGTCAGTTCGTATACGCTGGGTGGTTTCATTCACATTCTGCTCGTCGTGGCAGTGGTTGCGGTCTTGATCCGCATCATCCAAGGCCGAAGCCCAGTGCTCTGAGTCCAAGGCGATAAGAGCGCGTAATGTAGCTCAAAATTTCAGACCAATTCCGAGAGGAAGTGCTCATGAATGAAGATCAAGTGAAAGGCAAGGTCAAAGACGTCGCTGGTCGCATCGAACGCCAGGCGGGGGAGTGGACCGGGGACAAAGCGAAACAGGCCGATGGAGCGTTGAAACAAGTCGAGGGGAAGATGCAGAACGCCTGGGGCAACGCGAAGGATGCTGGAAAGAAGACGGCCGAAAGGAGGACGGCAGACAAGACAAACGATCGCGTCGACGACTTGGTCGAAACAGAAAAAACAACACAGGCGGAAGAAGAGGAAGATGTTCGCTCACACCGCAAAGTAAGCTGACTTCATTTACTGCCTGTCTACTAGTGCGGTGATTGCCAGTTGGGGCCGCACCGGTCTGTGATTCGCAGCAAATCGAGGTGAGCCTGGTGAGTGCGGAGCAGCGCCCGCCCGATTGTTCCTCCCGCGGGCGGGATCGCTCAGACGTTCCACAGTTGAGCTAGAGCTCGAGCGGCGTCTGACAGCGCGCGTTTCTCCGCGTCGGTTTGCGACATTCCTGAGCGTCTTCCGCGCTGAACGATAGGGGTGTGCCTGTTCTTGGCGGCGAAATCCGCGGGATGAAGCTCGCACATGGCGGTCTCGAATACACGCCTCAGATCCTCTGCAGACGGCGGTCGACGAACTTCAATCTGCTGGGCGGCCATCTTTGATGGCATGGGAGAACGACTCAACTTTCACACTCTCGCACTGTAGGGTGACACATGCCCGCGGGCAATACTGTGTAGCCCCGGTTGACAGGCGATAGTTTCCCTACTTGTCGAGGTGGCTAAATGTAAGATCTGCCAGACACACCGCCTGAATTCCTTGCGCACAAGGTGGAGAGAATGGAGGGGAAGCCGGAAAGGCTACGCCGCCGCGCGGAGCTCCAGGCAATTCTGGAGCGCACGCAAGGCATACAGAGCATCGTCCAGCGCCTGGTCTTCTTCGATAGTGTCAGCGCCAGCGGAAAAGAGCTCCCGCGCCCGGGCCACGATCGCTTTTTCGGCGTCAGCGATTCGCCCCGGAAGCCGGTTGTTGTCGGTCTCGAATAGAGCAGTGGTGTAAAGCTCTCTCCAGCTCCGCAGCATGGGTGAGGCCGTGCCTTGGTTCGCCATAAACACCTCCACGCACCGGTGGATAACGCTGCAGAAATTAGCTCCCAACACTCTAGTCACGCTTGCCAGGAAAGCGCTATACAGTTAATCCCGTATTCCTGGGCGACGAAGGAACTGAAAAAACGGCTTTCAAGAGCCCTTCACTCAAGCGACTGCCTCAAAAATCCTCCGCGGTTACTCATTCAGGGCGGGTCGTTCTTGCTGAGGCTGCGCTGCGGCAGGCTGTTTCAACGTATCTAGCTCATCTTGCAATTTTCGCCACGCTTTCGCATTCTTCTTGGTCGCAATAGGCGCACTCGAGTCTGCATAGAACTGAAGCACGTCCTCGCGAATTGCGGGGCTTATCGATCCGGCCACTTTCCTGGTAGTAATCTCATCGACCAGGCGAGCATAGGTCTCGTCGGTCAGGATGTACTCTCCAGCACGGGTGTCGCGGCCAGTGTCGCAATCCCGGTTCGGCAGCTCGAGTTTCCCTTTGCTTTCCTCGCGCAACAGGCCACCATAATTCTCGATCGTCACATCCACGCTCTTGATGTACATGTCTTCGGTTTGTTTTGTGGGAATCTTGAAATTGACTGCTTTGAACGGACCCACTTTCGGCACCACTTTCAGCAGCCACGCCAGGATCCTGGCTCCGACCCCGGGTTTCCGATACACCGTGCCCCATTCGTGCTCGTAGTTGCTTCGAGAAAGATAATAGAGAAATTTTTTCCTGTCGAAATTTGGAGTGTCTTGCACAATCACGTCGCGGCGCGAAAGCAAAGCCACCCGGGTCATTTCAGGAATCAGGGTGCTCACGCTACGACGGTAGCTGCCAATCGCCAGGTCGACGCTGCCGAATACATCCTCGAGTTTCAAGCCATAAGTTTCCTGGAAAGCCCGCTCCAGGAGCGGCTTGGCGATTTCGAAGCCAATCATGTCGTGATAAGCGTCGGAGGTATAGCGGTTCTTGGCGACCTGGACCATATCGAAGCCAAATTCCGTCCGAATGTGTTGTTTGGGATCGTTGGCATAGGTCACGGTGTCGCCATATTTCCTTCGGAGCTTCGGGAATTCCATCGCCACGACACGGTTGATGGTAGGATGCCCGCTGTTATCGGCAGCATAATGCGATAGCGCGCCGAGCGCAAAAGCATATTCGTTCAAGTCGGAGGAATCTCTCAAAAGCGCCTCGACGAAATCACCGCTGCGCACGTAATGAACCAGATCGCTGAAAAACTTGCTGCCAAACGGATAGTAGCCCATGTCCTGCAGCAGAGAACCTCCATAGGCATAGGCGTGAGCCTTGCGCAGATCCTCTTCACTGGCGCCGGGGAAGCGCTTCAACAGCATGGGTTGAAGTTGATCGTTCCACATTAGATCCACGACTTGCTCGTGGGTCAGTACTGAATAGCACGAAGCCAGGCTCGGGAAGCAGGCGACGAATACTACTACCGCAACCGCAACCCGCGTTAGATGGTTCGGGAGTGAGCGCATGACCAGTCCATGAGCAGTCTAAGATGCAGGAAAGAGGCCAAGCGGGATTTGTTTGCGACAGAACATGCGATGAATTTTACATTTACGACGCCGACAAATGAAGCACCTTCTCCGCCATCACTTCCTTGGACGGCAGCACGATGCCGCAAGACTCAAGAACGAGTTGATTGTTGGCTAACTGGAACTCTAGCCGTGACTTACGCGGGGACAAATCCCCTTCAATTTGTATTTCGCGATTCCGGGTCCTGCAAACACCCCTTAAAACACGACCCTGTGAAGAAAGGGAGCAGGTGCCTGTTCTCCCAGTTAAATTAGGCACCTGCTCGATGGGGGCGTCTGTCGAGTAGGGGCACAGAGTACTGGACCAGGGCAGTTCCGCCCATACTGTAAACCTTGTATTTCCACCGAAAAATGCCTTACCCCCATTTCTCTGTCGTCTCCGTCGTTCGGTCTCGCATCGGGGCAGCCCGAGTTCCTGGTCCGTTAAGGTAAATCGTGTATGGACGATCGAGACGACTCCCAGGTACAAAGGAACAAAAGAACCAAGGAAATCGCGCAAGATTTTCTTTTTGATTCCCCAGGCACGCTTTGCAATCAATGGTTTGCAATGGCAGGCCAATTGCGGAGCGACTGTTGTATTGCTGCTTCGTCTTTCGGAGGTTTGGCTATGAAGCGAGAGACAAGCCTGTTCGCCACCTTAGGTGTTCTGTTGGTGATCGCTCCGTTGGTGTTCGCGCAGAATCTACAGACTCAGCCCAGTCCCGCGCTTCCATCCGACATTCTCGGGCCTCAACTCATCGCTTGGTCGCAACTACAAAAGCCGCAGCCAGTACCTCAGCCTTTGCCGACACCTGATCGACCCGCGCAGCAGCCGGCGCAATCAGCGAACCCGCCCGCTCAGCAGCAGCAGCCAGCAGCGCAAACCTTCACGGGCACGATCGTAAAGGATGGCAGTAGGTACGTCTTGAAGGTATCGAGCAACAGCGCCTATCAACTTGACGATCAGGACCGGGCGAAGCAATACGAGGGTAAACAAGTAAAGATCGCCGGCACTCTGGATGCGAATGGCAACAGCCTCCACAACACGAGCATCGAGTTGCTCTCCTAAGATGCTCACCGAAGGACAAGTGGGAGGAGTGGTGCCTGCGGTCCTCGCACTCCGATCGGCCTCTTCGACAAGAGCGCGCTTCTGGATTGAGACCATTGCTTTAGTCAGCGCCATCGCCTGCGTGCTGGCATTGGTGATTGCAACTCTGGGAGCTGCTATGGCCGGGGCGGCCTCTGGGGAGCAGGAATCAGGTCAGCCGCGGCCGTCCCCGACCATCCCACCGCAGACTTATGAGGGAATCGTCACGGACACGCACTGCGGTGCCAAACATTCTGCTGCGATCGGCAGGACGGCCGCTGACTGTACGATAGTTTGCGTGCGTGGAGGGGAGCAGTTCGCTCTCGTCGACGGCGAGAGGAGTTATTTGCTCGAGGGCGACCTGGCTGCGCTGAAGCAAGTAGCGGGACAGCGCGTCAGGGTTATCGGCACGCTGAACGGGCGAAGGATCTCAGTGGCATCTGTGCTTCATAACTTAAACACCGCGAGTAGCAGGCGCCGTGCCCAGCATCTCTAAGATGAGCAATGACGGGAAGATGGGAACAGGACGCTGAGGAAACAAAAGTCCGCTGTGGCGGCCACAGCGGACTCCATGATTGCGCGTGGCGTAGGCTATCTGCTCGCCGAAGGCGTGATGTTCACGACATGTAGAGTCTTGGTGGTTGAGTCCATCGTGGCTGTCACCTTCACATCTTTTCCTTCGAACTGCTTGGCCTTGGCCTGGTCATCCAACTGATAAGCAGTCTGGGTGGAAGCCTCCTGCAGAACAAGCTTGTCGCCCGACTTCGCGATCTTGCCTTCAAAGCTCTGCGCGGACTCCTGGCCCTGCGTGTCCACTTGCTGTTGTTGCGTAGCGCCGCTCTGGCTCTGCGCCGACGTTGCCTGCTGTGCCGAGAGACTGAGTCCGGAGCCGGCCAATCCCAGCACCGCAATGACTGTCAGAATCCGTTTCATCTTCCCTACCTCCAAGTGTGAGTTTTGTAGTTCGAGGGTTGTGCATCAAACCACGTGCGGCGGGTGCAAGGTCGATGCCAAACTCGCGCTCACGACTAAAACCATGTCTCGTCAGCCACATCATTCAGATAGAGGGCTCGTGGCCGCATGCCAACCGTGCAGAAACTTCTTTTCTAACTGGTTCCAGCTAAGGTCCCGACCGTATGGCGATTTTTCCGATTGGTGTCGAAATTTCATCCCCTACGAATGGCTCAGGGGTTCTTCTGAGGCTCCCCGCAACTCTCTTAACGCCAAGTGGATAGACCGTGCGGCAGCCTTGGCCCCCCCGTTGCACCTCAATCCCGGTGGCCCGATGTCGGAGGACCGCACTCTTAATTCAGGAGGTAGCGCAACCTTATGAAACAAAATAGCCCTTTAATTCATTACTGCCTCATTTTGCTGACGTTTCTTACTGTGTTCTTCGCTGCGCCTGTAAGTGTGCAATCGCAAAGCGTGGAACCACGAGACCGGGACGACGATGTAACCTGGCGACAGCTTGCCAGCTTTGATAATTTCCTCGACAGTCACCCCGAGGTCGCCGAAGAGCTGCGCAAAGACCCGTCTCTAGTGAATAACCAGGAGTTTGTTGAAAAGCACGCCGAGCTGCAAGAGTATCTTCAGCAACATCCTGAAGTTCGCGAAGAGCTCAGCCAGAATCCGCATGGATTCATGCACCAGGAGCGGCGCTTCGACCGCCGCGAAGACCAGGGTCGCGACGGCGATGTGAATCGCCGTGAACTGGCGAACATGGACCAATTCATGGACAGACACCCTGAGATTGCCGAACAGCTGCGCAGGGATCCATCGCTTGTGAACAACGGCGAATTCGTGGAGAACCACCCTGCTTTGCAGCGGTTCCTGGCCAGCCATCCGGAACTTCGCGAAGAATTCAAGGAAAACCCAAACGCGTTCATGCATCAGGAGGAGCGCTTTGACCGCCGCGAAGATCATTTTCGCGACCACGATGTGACTCGCCGTGAACTGGCCAACATGGACCAGTTTATGGACAGACACCCCGAGATTGCCGAACAATTGCGCAAGAATCCATCGCTCGTGAACAACCAGGAGTTCGTGGAGAACCACCCTGCCTTGCAGCAATTTCTGGCCGGGCATCCCGAGCTTCGCGAGGAATACAAGGAAAATCCCACAGCGTTCATGAGACAGGAGGAGCGCTTTGACCGCCGCGAAGACTCCACTATGCGCCGCGATCGGGACGGTGGCAGAGAGTTCTCCAGCTTTAACGAGTTCATGGAAGGCCACGGTAACATCGCGGGCGAGCTTTCCAAGAATCCTTCGCTTGCCAATAATCAGGAATACCTCGAGAACCATCCTGAACTGCGGGAGTATCTGAAAACCAATCCCCGGGTGCAAAAAGAACTGACCGAGAACCCGGAGAGTTTTCTAAAGTCCGCGCAACAGTTCAGCACGCGCGGCACTCCCAAGGTGGCTGGCGAATCGAAGCCTAAATAAGAGCACTTGCCGGTGAAGATAGAAGGGGCCGCCACGGCGGCCTCTTCGTCACTGATTTTTTTTCCGCCGTCCGCTGTGCGGCTGCCGAAAGGCTGAGGAGGTTTTCAATGGAGACGCGTCTGAAAAGCAAGATCCTTTTCATTACTATGCTGGCGCTGGTAGTTGCAGTTCCTGGATTTGCGCGCGACAAGAAGAAACACGCCGATCGGGCCATGATCGAGAAAATGGAAGCTGTCCCCTGCGGCGCCAAGGAGCGTGGCCTGACCGGCCTGGGCAGCGTCTTTGGCTCAGTCGGTGTTACGCACGTGAATTCCGACGAGAAACTCTGCCCGCAGTATCTGCTCCGATCCGATGACATGGAGTACCACGTCCGCCCGCTCGATCACAAGCATCCCGTCCTCCTTCCGGTCGGCCAGGAAGGTGAATTCAAAGTGAAGAACGACAAGATCGACATGCGGATCCCGGACGGCGACCGCAAGATGCGCCACTATCAGGTGGTCGCGATGAAGCCGATTGACCACTCCGACACGCAGTCATCCGGGAACATATCGAACGACACCCCGCGCAAGGACTACGCCGATAAGCATTTGGCTGACAAGCAGTACGAAGACAAGAATGCGGCCAAACCTCCGGAAAAGTCGAATGACCATCCGCAGTAGCAATGGCCGCCGATCTCCGCTTCGGCGCTTTGCAGTCTGCGCAATTGATATTCCGGATCGCCGGACGCGATGTCTGGGGTGGACCGTGGCCGGTAGTGCGGCGTGCCTACACGAATCGATGGTGCCGAAACGACACGTCCAAATGGGCTACGCTTCCGGGAGGCCAAAACGCCGCGCGCAGAAACGTCGAAAATTACGGCCGTAGGACCATCCATAGCGGTTCCAAGCTTGGCGAAAAATCTCGGACTGCGCCCACGCCTGGAAAATCTTTGAATCGCAACGCCTTCGAACCAACTCATAAATCCCAAGGTTTCGAAGTGTCCGCTCCGAGACGTAAACAAATCCCGCGCGATTGTTGGTCAGACCCAATGGCTCTTTCGTTAGGTACCGCTTGCCCAGAGGTTGGGAATCAGGCTGGCGAGAACGGCGGAGACCGTCATCAGCTTTGGCCGGAGCCGATGCACAGCACCGCGACGCTGATCAGAGAGCCAAAGCTATGTTTTGGAAGCTCGCCCCCATTTCTTGTCTTCGCCCCCTGAAGGGAGCCTGCTGGGCGTCGGGCTGAGAAATCGAAGGTCTGTCAGGGTTCGTGTCGACACCACTGGACTCTTGCGGCTACTCAGCGCTTGTCGGATCGATCACCGACCGAATTCGCGAGATTCGGTTGGCCGGAAAACCGCCCTGCTGGGCATGCGTACGTACCGCGTCTGCATCGGGGGCCAGGTATATGCAGTAGATTTTGTCGTCCGTGACGTAGCTCTGAACCCACTGAATCTGGGCACCCATCTCCCGTAGAACTCCACACGACTTCTGCGATATCGCCTGTAGTTGCTCCGGCGACAGGCTGCCAGCTTCCGGAATATCTCTCTCGATGACGAACTTCGGCATGGTAATACCCTCGTTTCGTAGTTTTACTAGCGAAGAATTTGATTAATCGAAGTAGGCTTCACTGCTACCGGATCAGAGGATGATGCCGGTTTGGCTTTGTGCATCTGCTCCAGCATCTTGCGCGGATCGGGATCGTTGGTGTGATCGGCGAAGCGGACCGTCTCGTATTTTCTGCGGATCGCCGTGATGCGATAGTCGAAGCGGATGTTCGAGGTGCCGCCGCCCAGTTCACGCACCTCGAAGAAGTTCGCGGACTTGTTGGTCACGTACAGTCCCCGGCAGTCGCCGGTGGGCACGGGAAAAACCCTGTATTCTTTCTCCGTGTTGACGGTCTGGATGAAATCCGGGTCGAGTTGGACGACAGCGACTCCGTTGACTAGCTGCGCGGAACCGAAATCCTCGAACCAGTTTTCTGGGGACTCGATGGCTGACAGCGCCACGATGCGCTTGCCGCCATCAATCGGTACTACCGCGTGCTTAGCGCCGGTGCAGTTGAGGTTGCCGCTGGCATCAATCTCACAGGACCCTCCGGTTGCCGCGTTTATCGCGAAGAACGGGGATGTCGTACCGTTGTTCGCGAAGGCTCCAAGAGTTGGAACTGCGCTTGCCGAGTTGTTCAAGAAGACGCCGCCATACCCATCATCCGTGGTACCGATCAC
>Ga0210404_10000623_pt1 | contig 17157 bp, 20 predicted proteins | sample IncBWH28MmetaG_FD_155455 | JGI IMG/M metagenome (GOLD analysis project Ga0210404, IMG submission 155455) | Forest soil microbial communities from Barre Woods Harvard Forest LTER site, Petersham, Massachusetts, United States - Inc-BW-H-28-M | ecosystem: Environmental > Terrestrial > Soil >... | reverse complement strand
GCTACAACGCATACAAAATGCGTCTTTTTGTTGTGGCTTTATCATCCACTTCCAAGTTTCAATTTATTCAGTATTTTCTTATCAATTTTCTCCACTTGACTTTTCATAGCTAGTCTTTCTTGTATAGCATTTATCATAGGTAAATTGTTAACGATTGGAATAATTTTCTAGTCTAGTTAAAAATAGTAAAAACTAGATGAGAATGTTACAAGAGTCATGTAAACAAGCTGTACTTTATAAATTTTAATAGTAGCATGTCATGGAGTGGATAGAGATTGGCTAGAGTTTATTTCTTCCGTACTAGTTTGATTTGATCACGTATGGCAATGGCTGTTTCAAAATCCAATCTCTCTGCTGCTGTCTTCATTTCCTTTCGTAAAAGCTTTAATGCTTTTTCCCGCTCGTCTGGCAGTAAGACGTCTTTCTTGCTAAATTGCATAATTGAAGCTAATTGCGGTTTTTCTTCTTCTTTTTGTTGTTCAACAAGTTTAGATCTGATTGCTTTTTGAATTGTTGTTGGTGTTATTTTATGCTTTTTATTAAATTCCATTTGAACTTTTCGACGTCTTTCGCCTTCCTCAATTGCTGCTTGCATCGATTTGGTGATCCTATCCGCATACATAATCACCTTTGCATCAACATTTCGAGCTGCGCGTCCCATTGTTTGAATTAATGAAGTTCGAGATCTCAGAAAACCTTCTTTATCAGCATCAAGAATTGCAACAAGTGAGACTTCAGGAAGATCCAATCCTTCACGCAACAAGTTAATTCCTACAACGACATCAACTTCACCAAGACGCAAATTATCTAGAATATCTTGTCTGTTAAGTGTTTCAATATCTGAATGCAGGTATTCGACTTTAATTTCATGTTCTTGAAGATAACTAGTAAGCTCTTCGGCCATGCGTTTGGTCAAAGTTGTTACTAGTACTCGCTGTTTTTTTGCTACGCGTTCTCTTATCTCATTCATCAAATCATCAATTTGTCCTGCACTGGGCTTTATCACAATTCTCGGATCTACAAGACCTGTTGGTCGGATAAGTTGTTCCACGATGCCGTGATCATTTTCTTTTGCGAGTGAGATTTCATAGTCATTTGGTGTTGCAGAGACATAGATGATCTGGTTAGTTTTCCTCATAAATTCTTCAAATTTCAATGGTCGGTTATCAAGGGCTGACGGCAAGCGAAAACCATAATCGATCAATGTTTGTTTTCTTGCACGATCACCTTTATACATACCGCCGAGCTGAGGAATCGTGATGTGTGATTCATCAATAATTAAAAGCCACTCATCAGAAGCAGTGTCGAAATAATCAATTAGCGTATAAGGGGGGGAGCCTGGATCTCGTTTATCAAAATAAATAGAATAGTTCTCAATACCGTTGACGAAGCCGACTTCCTTAATCATCTCAAGGTCATACTGGGTCCGTTGTGCAATCCGTTGGGCTTCTATAAGTTTATTATGATCTCGTAGTTCTTTCACTCGGATATCCAAATCGTGATTGATAGCTTCAAATGCATCATGATACCCTCTAGGGTCGGTCATGTAATGCTTGGCAGGATAAATGACTGTTGCGTCAAGAGGCTGTTTCATTTCGCCTGTGAGAGAGTTGAATTCATACATATTGGTGATAACATCATTTGCTTCAATACGGATACCATATTCAATATAAGCGGGGAAGATATCAATACTATTTCCGCGGACTCGGAATGTACCTCGGGTGAATTCATAGTCATTGCGGCTATATTGTAAATCAGTAAGCCGGATCAAAATATCTTTTTGATTTATTTTTAGACCTTTTTGCAATTCTAAAACAAATTTTCCGTATTCAATAGGAGATCCCAAGTTGTAAATGCATGAAACGGAGGCTACGACGATGACGTCTTTACGGGTTAACAGATTAGTCGTTGCTGCAAGACGTAGCCTGTCGATTTCTTCATTTATTTCTGATTCTTTTTCGATATAGGTATCTGTTTGTGGAACATACGCTTCAGGTTGGTAATAATCATAATAGGAAACAAAATAGGAGACGGCGTTTTCCGGAAAAAAGTCACGAAATTCTTGATAGAGCTGCCCTGCAAGGGTTTTATTATGTGAAATAATGAGTGTAGGCTTTTGGATGTTCTGGATCACGTTTGCCATAGTGAAAGTTTTTCCACTACCAGTTACACCAAGGAGGACTTGGTTTTTGACATCTTGCTTGAGGTTTTTAGTCAGTCGTTGAATAGCGCTTGGCTGGTCACCTGTCGGTTGAAATTTGGATTCAAGATGGAATTTCATAGATGCATTGTAGCACATGCTAAGAGTAGGGGTAGAGGACGAGAGAAAAGTATTATTTAGAGATTTTCTTTAGTGATTGTATTGTTTGCAAGACAGCATTTGCTGCTTCAATACCTTTATTGTGTTCATTTTTTTCTGCTCGTATTTCTGCATGTTTTTTATCAAAGACAGCGAGTACTTCAAATCCAACGGGGATACTGTAGTCAAGTGAGATTTGCATTAATGCTTGTGCTACTTCATTGGCAATCATGTCAAAATGATACGTTTCGCCTTTTATAATGATGCCAAAGGCAATAATAGCATCAAATTTTTTCGATTCAGCAACTGCTTGCACTAGGAGTGGCACTTCCCAAGAACCAGGCGCAGTAAATGTTTCAATATTTGTTTCACTTATTCCTGCTGTAAAAAGTGTTTTACGAGCATATATTTCAAGATTATCAATTAGGTCGACATAATAATTAGTACGGACAATAGCAATTTTGAGTTTTTCGGGAAACAATATATTAAAATTTTGGGAAGCTTGTTTTTTAAGCATATTATTTCGATTTTATTAATTTTTCAAGATATTTTGCTAACACGTCAACTTCAACATTGATATAGTCTCCAACTTTGGTGGTATGTAACATGGTTTTTTCCCATGTATGAGGAATAATCCCGACACTAAATTGTCCTTCTGTGACTGAAACTACGGTAAGTGAAATACCATTCACGCTTATTGATCCTTTTTCAACAATATATTTATTCAATGATTTAGGAATAATGAAGGTAAACATGAGACTGTTTCCTTTTTTTTCAATTGAGGTTATCTTTCCGATGGAGTCAATATGTCCTTGGACGATATGTCCTGAAAGTAGCGTGTTAGTAGTTGCTGGGAGTTCAAGGTTGACTTTGTATGCAGGCTGTAAATATTGAATATTTGTTTTTTTGGCAGTTTCAGGCATATAGTTAATACTAAAAGAGTCATTATCTCTTGAAACTACTGTCAGACAAATGCCATTAATTGCGATACTTGTGCCGTTGGTGAGTTGTTTTAAAAGTTCCTTATCAGTTGTAATGGAGAGGAGGACATCTGTTTTTTTCTTTACTGTTCCAAGATGGGTAATGATTCCAGTGAACATTATAAAGATATTATAACATAACTAAGTTCTTTTAATATTTCACGGAATAAAAAGTAGGGTTTGATATTTTATGAAGCATTCTGCATTATTGACAAAAATATACGAATATCGTATATTTTTTAGTAATGCCAGGTGTATTATATAAAAAAGAAAGAGAAACATTAGAATTCCTTGTACAGTTCCAAAATAAACACGGATACGCTCCCACATTACGTGAAATAGCAAATGCTACAAATCATAGAAGTGTTTCGACGATTCATGTCATACTCAGAAATCTTGTTGATAAAGGATATCTGCAAAAAGTAGATGGAAATGCTCGTGTTTTGCGAATTAAGGATGAGAGTATCGTCTCAACATTTATGGGAGTTTCACCATCTGTTGAATTGCCATTGATGGGTTATATTGCTGCAGGAAGACCGCTTGAACCACATATTGATCCGAATGCAACATTTCAAGTCTCTGCTTCTATGCTTTCAGGATCAAAAACATCTTACGTTTTGCAGGTAAAAGGTGAGTCCATGATCGAAGATGGCATTTTCGATGGTGATTATGTTGTGATTGAAAAAGTAAATGTTGCAAATAATGGAGAAATTGTTGTCGCACTTGTTGATGATAATTTAGCAACTCTGAAACGTTTTTATAAAGAAGGTGGCAAAGTTGTCTTAAAGCCTGCTAATGCCTCAATGGAGCCAATTTACCCTAATACAATTAAAATTCAAGGCCGCGTGGTTGGTTTAGTCCGCAAATACTAGTAACATGTTTCTTCTGGTATAATATTTTAATGGGAATACTTTATTTAGTACCGACACCAATAGGTAATTTGGCTGATATTACACTTCGAGCATTGCGAACATTGTTTACTGTTGAGGTTATTGCTTGCGAAGACACGCGTCGGACAGGTCTACTTCTTGAAAAACTGCTTATTGAATTTTCCCCAAATCCAGAAGAGAAAAAGAAGCCTAAGTTACTTTCATATTATGATCAAGTTGAAATACAACGGATTCCTGAGATTATTAGTTTACTCCATGCTGGTAAAGATATAGCACTTGTATCAGACGCAGGAACACCCGCTGTTTCAGACCCGGGTTTCAAGTTAATCCGTGAATGTATTAGAGAAGACTTGAAAGTTGTTTCATTACCTGGAGCATCGTCTGTTTTGACTGCATTGACTGTCTCTGGTTTGCCAACTGATAAGTTCCTTTTCGTTGGATACCCGCCGCATAAACCTGGTCATAGAATTACCTTTTTCCAAAATATAAAATCGAGTTTAGAATTAGTTAATTCGACAGTAATTCTATTTGAAGCGCCTCATAAAATGGAAAAAAGCTTGAAAGATGTACAAGATGTTTTTGGTGATATTGAGATAGTTTTATGTCGAGAGTTAACAAAACTATACGAAGAAATTAGAAGAGAAAAAATTTCAGAATCTCTTAAACATTTTAAGAAAACGCCTCCAAAAGGTGAATTCGTCCTCCTGTTCCACCTATAGTTATTAAACGGTTAATTCGTGATGGTTTCTAATTTCTTTATGAGTGATTTCTTCCAATGTATTGATTTCGTATACATATATTTCTCCTGGTGCAATTTCTACTTTATCAATCTGATTGTCGGGGATCTTTTCTAAATATTTGATAAGCGCGCGAAGAGAATTGCCAGAACCTGAAATAAGAATATTTTTTCCAGCTTTTAATTGTGGAAGAATACTATTTTCATAGTAAGGTATTTCACGCTCATATACCTGCTTCAATGATTCACCATGTGGGACTGGAAAATCCCAGCTTCGACGTAGTTTCAAGAATGCTGTTTCACCAAGTTGCTGCTTTACTTCCCATTTATTTTTTCCAGTAAAGTCGCCATAGTTGCGTTCTTTAATTGCGTTCGATTCGATGATTTTTACATCGTGTTGATTAATGACATTAAGGATAATTTGTAGCGTTTGTTTATGCCTGATGAGGTCAGACGTATATGCCTCATTAAAGTGAATATCTTTGAGACACTCTCCTGCAATTTTTGCTTCTTCTTTACCTTTATCTGTTAATTCCGGATTATCCCATCCTGCCCAAATGCCTTTTTCGTTATAGGTTGATGTGCCGTGCCGTACAAGTATTAAGTAAGCCATAAGGTAGTATAAAATATTACCGTTTAAGTTTCAAGCTTAGTTTCTTGGGTTTTTTAGAAAAACCCTCCTCGATATATTTCTCCTTTTGCTCCATGGATAGTGATAATATGCCCGTTTTTGAAAATATTTTTTGCATGCTTTACATTAACAATTGCAGGGATGCTAGGGTATTGTAGTAACATAGAATTTGGTTCATTTGACTCCACAATAATACCTTGTATTTTTGTCATATGAGGCAATTGGTATGTTTCTAAATTTGTAACAATAAAGATATCATGTGCACTTATGTTTTGTAGATCTTTACTCGAATTAATTATTTTAACGATACCTGTCCCAATTCTTGCAGTTATCCCTTTTCCTCGGACAATAGGAAGTCTTTTTTTCTTTTCAGATTGAAGTTGTTCTAGGGAAGTAAATGGTTTTACTGTCGTTATATAAATGCTATTTTTATCAATAACCCACATAATTTCATGAGGAAAGTAAAGTTTTTCTTCAATTTTTTTTGCAATTTTCCCAATCTCCAAAATTTCGTCAGACGTAAGTCTATAATGATTTGTTCTATGATTAAGTGTACGATCGATGATTGTTAAAGTTTTTTTTGATAGGACGTATAAGTCTCCCTTGTGGGTGTGATGTGTCATAATGACAAGTTTATCTTTTTCGTGATTTGATGGGTCGATAGTAGTAACGATTCCCGTTATGTCAGAATTTACTTTTCTCTGAATGATGAGCTCAGCATCAGCATGAACATGATTGTGTCCATGCTGATGACGATGCCAGATTGCATTACTAGAGAACATCTCAGCCCACAAATTTATAATTTGTTCAAAGAGTTCTTCTACATTTTTTGCTTGCACCATTTTGTGTTTTCTTTCATGAATGCCTGTCTCATATAAGGAAATAGAAACTTCATTCCCACCGAGTTGCTGATAAAAGTTTACGATTTTGTATTTTATTTGCTCATTCAGTATATTTTTTTTAAAAAGTTGCTTGATATGGTATTCTCCTTGCATTAGGGAATCTGGACGGTCAATTGCGATTGTTGTTAATAGTTGTTTTATTTTTAGATCCAGTTTATTTTCCTGTAAGAAATCTGTATATGTTTTTGATGTGATGACAAAACCAGGAAGGATAGGTAGTTTTGCTTGTGCGAGTCTGGCAAGATGCTTAGTTTGTTTTCCAATTAATTCAGATTCGAGATCAATATTCGCAAACCACATGATTGGAGAAATATCACCCATAGTTCCATTATAGTAGACTAATTTGCATTGACAACCTAGGAAATTCTCCGTATAGTAAGTAAGATATGCCGTTATCACAGGACGATCAAGTAAAATATAAAGCGTTATATCTTCAGACAGCAAGACAATATATCGATGAACTGCAAAAAAATCTTCATCAATTGATCCAGGGCACAGAAATAGATAAGGTGATTGATACTTTGCATCGAGATGCACACTCTTTAAAGGGACAGAGTTTAATGATGGAGTATAAATCAATGGGTACAATTTCTTTGCTAATGGAAAAAATATTTGAGGCAAAAAAAGAAAATAAGAGTGAATTACCTGAAGATATTTTAGTAAAACTCGATGAAGCAAGCAGAGAAATGTCGGATTGTTTGAATATAATTGCACAAACAAGTAAAGAAAAGAATTTATCACAGGCGATTGAGAGTCTCAAAGCCTATGCAAATATTACTATTTAATTTTACATAATGAAAATTTTATTGATTGAAGATGATGCCTTTTTTCGTAGATTTTATTCATCAAAGCTAAGGGAAAAAAATATTGAAGTTGAAGCAGCATCCGATGGTGAAGAGGGGTTGAAACAATTACAAACTTATACTCCAGATCTTGTTTTGCTTGATATTATTATGCCTAAGAAGGATGGATTTGATGTTTTGAGGGAGATGGCACAGCTACATTTGATTCCAAAAATTCCTGTATTGGTTTTTTCAACGTTAGGACAAGAAAAAGATATTGAAAAAGCAAGGATGTTGGGAGCTCGGGGGTATGTAAATAAGAGTTTTTTTGACTTTGATAAATTATACGCACGCATTCTTTCTTTAGGAGAAAAATAAAAGGGTGTTGCATTTTTCCATTTTACGCTACAATAATTAAAGAAGTATTTTTTCCTGCCTATGTTAATAACAGATGAAGAATTACAAAAGCTTTTGCTCAATGTTAAAGTCGTTGATCAAAAGAAAATCGATGAAGTTTTCGAATATGCCAAGAATTCAGATATTACTTTTCGTGATGCATTAATTGAAAAAGATGTTATCACTGATGAAAATCTTGGTGTAATAGTTGCTGATGCAAAGAAGATTCCCTTTGTTGTCCTCTCAAAAATTCCCATTCCTGAAGAGTCTTTTCGTATTATCCCTGAACGATTGGCAAGAAAATATAAAGCAATTCCCTTTGCACGTGATGAGAATGGGATAAAAGTGGCAATGATTGATCCTACCAACGTTTTGATCCCTGAGATGATCGCACGTAAAACAGGACAAAAAGTGTATTCCTATCTTGCAACTGAAAGAGATATTTATAATAAGTTATTTCTTTACAGGCGGGATTTACAAAAGACATTTGATTCATTAGTTTCAGAACAGGTGCGAAGTACAGGTAGGACATCTTCTCTTGAAGCTCCAATTGCAAAGATTGTGCAATTAATTATTCAATATGCCTATCAGGATCGTGCATCTGATATTCATGTTGAGCCAGAAGAAAAGGATATGCTAGTGCGTTTTCGCGTTGATGGTATCTTACATGACGTTTTATTTTTGCCGATAAAGCTTCATGAGCAAATTGCCACCCGTATTAAAGTTCTTTCAAGTCTTCGAACTGATGAACATATGTCTCCTCAAGATGGCAAGATGCAGGTGCAACTCGATGAAGAGAATCTAGATATCCGTGTTTCAATTCTGCCAGTGATTTATGGAGAAAAGATTGTTATGCGTCTTTTGGCATCGCATTTTAGACAATTCTCTTTGACTGATCTCGGAATGAGTGAAAATGATTTACAAAAGGTAACAAATGGTTTTAAAAAGTCATTTGGTATGATTCTTTCGACCGGACCTACTGGTTCAGGTAAATCGACATCAATCTATTCAGTATTAAAAATCATTAATACGCGTGAGAAAAATATTACTACAATCGAGGATCCTGTAGAGTATCGTTTGAAAGGAATAAATCAGATTCAGACAAATGCAAAGACAAATTTAACTTTTGCAAGCGGTCTCCGTTCAATTCTTCGACAAGATCCTAATGTCATTTTAGTTGGCGAAATTCGTGACTCAGAAACTGCAGGGATTGCTGTAAATGCTGCATTAACTGGCCATTTAGTACTTTCTACATTACATACAAATGATGCTGCTGGAGCTTTGCCACGTTTGACTGACATGAACGTTGAACCATTTTTGGTTGCTTCTACCGTAAACGTTATTATTGCCCAACGTTTAGTGAGAAAAATTTGCGAAATGTGTCAAATTTCACAAGATGTCACTGTTGACCAATTGATGCAAAATCTTCCAGCAGATGCAATAAAAAAACATTTCGGTACAAAAAAAGATGCAAGAATTTATATTGGTAAAGGGTGTGAGGTGTGTCATTACACAGGCTATTCAGGTAGATTAGGAATTTTTGAGGTTCTTGAAGTGACAAATAATATTAAAAGACTCATTTCTGAAAATAATGATTCCGACGTAATTTTTAAACAAGCAGTTGCTGACGGTATGAATACGATGCTTGATGATGGATTGAGTAAAGTAATAAAAGGAGTAACAACGATTGAAGAGGTGCTGAGAGTAACTAAAATCGAATCATTATGACAGTCAAAACGAAAGAAATAACATTTAATAACACATTATCAGCGAGTGACAAAATTGCCCTCGTTAGTAACCTGCATACAATGCTTGCATCAGGGATCCCTATTTTAGAGACTGTTGATTCTCTTTTGCAAGATTCAAAAGGAGGACAAAAAAAATTATTGCAAACATTACGTCAGGATCTAGGGCAGGGGCAGCATATGTATGTAACATTTGCAAAATTCCCGAAAATATTTGACAAAGTGACAGTAAGTATCATTAAATCTTCAGAAGAATCTGGTACGTTGGATACTGCATTGGATGATCTTAAATTAAACATCAGAAAAGAAATTGAATTTAACGATAAAATTCGATCTGCATTGATTTATCCAGCATTTATTTTGATAGTTTTTGTGCTTGTTATGGTAGTTATTTTGGTAGTAGTCATTCCGAAAATAGCAACTGTTTTTGCACATCTTAATGTTGTATTGCCGCTACCAACAAAAATAATGATTTTTCTCTCGGATGCATTACTAACCTATACAATTCAGATTATTATTGTCACGAGTTTATTAGTTTTAGCAACTGTTTATCTCTTCAAACGGTATAGAATATTTTTTGTTCGTTTGCTTACCTCGTTGCCAGTAGTTTCTTTATTGGTACAACAAATTGATTTAACAAGATTTACCAGAAGTTTATATCTTTTACTTACGGCAGGTATTCCAATTACTGTAGCGCTCGAATTAACACAAGACGTGGTGATTAAAAAGAATATCTCCAATGCTATTAAACATGCTAAAAATTATGTGTATAGCGGAAAAAAATTATCAGAAGGATTTAAAGATAGTAAAAAAGTTATTCCACCTATTATGATTAAAATTATTGAAGCAGGAGAGAGAAGTGGATCTCTTGATAAATCAATGCTTGACGTTTCTGAATATCTTGATTATCAAGTTTCAAATACTCTCAAATTGCTAACTGCAATGATTGAGCCTATTATGCTTGTTGGTGTTGGCATCCTCGTAGGTGGCATGATGATGGCGATCATAGCTCCGATTTATCAGTTAATTGGCCAAGTCGGGGCTACACATTAAGTTATGAAAGGTTATTCTCTTATAGAAGTGATATTGGTCATTTCGATTTTTTTCATACTTATTGGATTGGCAACTATGAACTTATTTAAAGCTCAACATACTTCTCAGTTGTCTTCGACTGTTAATAGCTTTCTTGCGGATTATAAAGAACAGCAAATTAAAGCTATGATAGGTGATACTGAAGGGATCGGAGCAGTTTCCGATTATGGGGTACATTTTGAAAGTGCCAGTTATACGCTTTTTCGTAGTACTTATGGTACTAATAATTTTCCAGTAAGTTTGCCAGTGAGCCTTCAGTTCTCTACAACATTTCCAGGTTCGCAAATACTTTTTTTGCGAGGAAGTGGTCAAATTTCAGGATTTATTAGTGGACAAAATACGATTACATTACGTGATACTGCTGACGGGACTCAAAAAATAATTACTATTAATAAATATGGTGTAGTTAGAACGGTAAATTAACATGATAAGAAAAAGTAGAAAAGGACAGTTGCTTGTTGAACTTATTCTTGCTATCGGTATCTCAGCAATTATTTTGCCAGCATTATTAACAGGGCTCTATGCATCAAGGCAATCTAGGCCGCAACAACAACAACGTGTCCAAGCAGTTGCATTGATGCAACAGGTAGTTACAGCAGTCGAAAATATCAAAAATAGTAATTGGTCACTATTTGCGGTTGATGGAACATATCATGCGGCGATATCTAATAATAAATGGATTTTTGTAACAAACGCGCAGACAGTAAATGGGTTTACTCAGCAAGTAATTGTTAGTGATATATACCGGAGTACTACTGGCGCAATAGTTACTTCTGGTGGGACGCTAGATCCATCAACGAAACAAGTTACAATAACTATTTCTTGGAGTCAGCCGACATATTCAAGTCTAACGACGACACTTTATTTATCTCGAACAACTGATCTTACGTATACGCAAACTACAGTAAGTGATTTTTCTGCAGGTATATTGACAGGAACTGCGGTAACTAATATAAGTGGTGGTGAGGTTGAACTTGGAGCAGGTAACGCAAACTGGTGTCGTCCACAAAATTATGTTATTAATCAAGTAAGTTTGCCAAAATTAAGTAATGCACTTTATGGAGTGCCCGGTGATGCTTATTTAGGTTCAGGAGATGGAGCGAGTGGAAGTGCCATGTTTATCAATGTTGGAATTACTACTCCTGCTCCTCCTGCTTCTCCATCTGCATCAGTTGCGGGTACTTTTAATGGTGGCTACGTAACCAATGCTATTTATAGCGACGGCACCTATGTATATTTAGCTACAACAAATCCGACATCACAGGTTATTATTTTGGATACTTCGCATACTCCTTACACACAAGTTGGAACAATTACAATACCGGGAGGAAATCCTGCAAATGGAGTAGCTGCAGCAGGTAATGTACTCTATGTTACTAGTAGTAATATGTTATATTCATTTGATATTACCAATAAAACAGGATCGCATACGGTTATACTAGGATCACAGCAAATGTATGCTGGATTTTGGCAAACAAATCCTACAGCAAGACAGGTAACTATTGCTAATAATAAAGCATATGTAGGAACTGGTAATACCTTTCTAGGGTTACAGGTATTTTCAATTGGTAATGGAGGGCAAGCCTTTTCATTTGTCGGTGCCTCTAATTTAACTTACAATCAACAATCGCAAGGACTCACTGTTAATTCTTCCGGGACAAGAGCTTATGTCGCATTTAATAATGGTACAGGATGGGCTAATGGTGGATTTTTTATCATTGATGTAGGGAGTAGTCCTCCCTGGTGGTGGCCTTTTTATAGTACGGTAGGACAATATAGTGCAAGTCCAACTAATCCTACTGGTATGACTGTTGTTCCTGGTAATAATAGGGCGATTATTGTTGGTACTGGTGGTACACAACAATATCAAGTAGTTGATATTTCAAATGAAGCAAATCCAACTTTGTGTGGGTATTTAAATATACCTTCAGGTGTCTATGGCGTTTCTTCAGTACTCGATCAGTACAATAATGCTTATTCTTATATTATTACTGGTGAAACAGGTAGCCAATTTAAAATTATTCAGGGAGGGAACGGAGGCAATTTTTCTTCGTCTGGTACCTTTGAATCAAGTACTTTTAATCCTGGGTATTCTGCGGCATTTAATAGATTTCAAGCAACAATAGCTCAACCATCACAAACATCAATTCAAATGCAAGTTGCAGTTGCTAATGCTATCAATGGAAGTTGTAGTAATGCGGCATTTACCTATGTTGGACCAAATGGAAATACAACAGCATATTTTACTCCAAACGGCACATCGATTTCAGGACAGATTCCTTTTGGAAACTATAATCCAAATTACCAAAACCCAGCACAATGTTTTCGTTATAAAGTTTGGTTTACCACAACGGATATGAGTCAAACCCCCGTGCTTTATGATATGACAGTTAATTATTCTCCTTAGTGAGAGATGATATATGAATAATATAGTTAAGCAATTTATAAAATCGGATAAATTTATTCTTATTATTTTTAGTATGGTTTTTCTTGTTCTAGGAAGTATATTAGTAATATCTTTAATAAGGAAAAATCAGTTAGTTGCTCAGCCTACTTTTCCTTTAGTAACTACATCTACGCAACAGTCAAATCACTCATCTTCTGCAGCCTTAAATCAATCTAATCCACTAGTTTATTTTTTTAGCTGGATTTTTCCTTCTCAGAATACTACCACGTCATCTGGGCAAACAGTTACTCAACAAACAATCTCGACAGAACAAAATATTACAGGAACTCAAGTGAATCAATCAGTTAGTCAATCAAATGTTAAACAAACTACAAGTATCTCACAATTAGGTGGGAATACTGGTGGATCATCAGGAAATTCATCGAGCTTAACGACTAACACTTTTAATCCAAATGTTACAAATTTTCAAATAGTCTTTTTAGGGCCAGATGGACAGTTACAAATATATATTCCTCCAACAACTCCACCAATACAAATTACTTGGACTAGATATACTAATATTATTGATCATTATTCAGTAGATTATCCATCAAATTGGCAACTTAAAACGCAGGATACCAACGGACATTCAGGTATTTCTCTTTATCTCCCTACTGCTAATATTCAAGATCCAAATCAGCAATATGTAGGCTTTGGTTGGTCAAGTTATAATTTATTTCCTGCAAATGACCCAAGCAGCCAAAGTTATGCAACTCAGGCAATGGTAACTGGTGTATCCGGGACATTGTATACGCATGGAACAATTGGAAGTAGTTATATTATTGCGATATTACCATACAATGGAGGTTATTTTGGTATTGGTAGTACAGCAAGTGATCCGACTTTTGCTTATGTGTATCTACATATGTTGCAATCGCTAACGTTTGGAAATTAATAAATATGATGAAAAAAAACATACGAAATATGCTACGAAAAAAACAAAAGGGTTTTACTCTTATTGAAATGGTGTTGTATATAGGGATTTTGACGTTACTTCTTGGCGTTATGAGCGCAATATTAGGTTCAATTGTTAGTGTACAGCTTGAATCTACATCTACATCAAGTGTGGATCAGGATGGTAGATATATATTAGAAAAGTTTACCCGAGATGTTGCATCATCGAGTGCTATTTTAATTCCTGTCAATCCTGGTATTCAGACGAATACTTTTCAAATAACGATAAATTCTATAAACTATACATATAGCATTGATAGTAACAATAATTTGCAAGTAATTAATAATAGTACAAATGAGATAAATGTATTAAATAGCTATGATACAACAGTTTCAAGCTTGACATTTACTCGTATCGGAAGTGGTACTAATAATGATACGATACAAATTACTTATGTAGTAACAAGTAGAAATAAAGAAAAAGCTGGACAGCAAGAAGTAAAAAGTTTTACAACGACAGTTGGCAATGAATGAAAATGAAATATGAACAAGGACAGGCACTAATTACATTACTTTTCTTTACGGTGATTGGTATTACGGTTACCTCCGCCGCAGTAGTTATGATATTAGTTAATTCCTTAAGTGGAACTAAACAACAACAGGGGGATATCGCTTATAATATCGCACAAAGTGGTGCGGAGAATGGATTACTTAGATTATTACGTGATCCATCTTATACAGGAGAAACAGTAACAGTTGGAAGTGGCACTGCAACTATTTCTGTAAGTGGAACTGGATCGACTGGTAATCCGTATGTTATTTTATCGAAAGGAGTAACAGGTGTATTTTTACGTGAGGTGCAGATTATGGCGACATATCAAAATAGTTTATTAACAGTAACATCAAGAGGGGAAGTGTATCAATAATGACAGTCAAGACGGGTATTATTTATTTACAGAAGGATAAATTTCAATTTTATTCTCCTTATATTAGGAGCATTTTAGAGTTTCGTTTTGTGCCAGAGATCGTTCAAGATCTTGACATCATCAATGCTGAATTACTAGAAAATTTGATTAAGGTATTTGTTGCCAACAATAAAATTGTTCCTTCAAACCTTGTTTTTGTATTAGCAGAAAGTGCGTATTTTATTAAAGATTTTGTGAACCCAGTAACGCATAAAAACCCTACTGTTGCATCTCCTCTTCTTATAACTAAAGAGCTATTACTTAAGCAGGCAGATGAATTTATCGAACACGTTCCTTTTGATAATGTTGTGAGTAAAACAATCCCTATTAAAGATGGGTTAAAAGTATGTGCAACAAATAAAGATTTTTATGAATCAGTAGCAATAGCATTTGAGCATCTTGGATTTACTGTAGAAAGTGTGGTACCTGGTTTAGTTCTTGGTAATGGGTTAAGTTTGCGACCTGTTCTAGATCTGGCGATGGCGACTATGATTTTGCAGAAAATAAATGCAGTTAGACAATATAATTTACTTGGACAACAAGTTTTTCAGCCACAAGTAAAACAAGAGATGGAAGAGGTTGATGAAGTAGAAATAGAAAGATTGCAAACAAAAAAAAGTGATAAAAAGCGATTCTATGCACTAGGTGGAGTATTCATTAGTTTGATATTTGTATTGGTTATTGTTTATGTGCAGAGTCAGACACCGCCAACACCTCCTAAACAACCTGCACTCGCTAATACTTCTAACCCAACACCACAGGTTGCAAATCCTGTTGTTTTAGCAACGATTATACCAACAGTAACTGGTTCAACGAGTGCTAGCACACTACAAACACAAAATTTAACAATCCAAATTGTGGATACCTTAAATTCTCCTTCTGTAGCTCAAAATTTATTGGGAAGATTGGATACGTATAAATTCAAGAGTGTTAACTTACAGACAGCAAGTTCGATTGGTAGTTCAGGAACATTAGTCTCCTTTTCATCAGGAATTAGCCAAGATGTGCGAAATATTGTGCTTGAAGAAGTGAAGAAATATGTACAGAATGTGATCGTGCAAGAAAAACAAATAGGCACTTATAATATCACAATAGTGTTAGGACAATAGTTTTTCTTATTCATGTTGTTTATAATTTGCTATCTTGACAACGGTTGAGTAAGTTCGTTACTATTAATTAAGATTAAGAGTTAAAACATATGACTGCCCTAAAGATAAATAAAACAGAGAGAGGTTTCACCTTAATAGAACTTTTGGTTGTTATCGGTATTCTTGCAATACTGCTTGCAATAACACTTATTGCGATTAATCCTGCACGACAATTTGGACAAGCAAATGACACAAAGAGAAGGAGTGATTCATTGGAGATACTGAATGCGATAGGACAATATACAGCATCAAATGGAGGGAATTTACCAGGGGAATCAGCAACAGCGAGCACATCAGCATTAACGATTAATAGTACAAATTTCCCAAATCTTTGTAGTGCATTAGTACCGACGTATATTCCAGCACTACCTGCTGATCCAACATTGAATAATCAAGCTGGCATATCGACGTGCACAGGTTCATGGGACACAGGGTATCAACTTTCAAAAGATGTCAATAACCGGATAACGATTTATGCACCAAATGCATATGTAGGACCGATTCAAGTCACTCGCTAAAGTCTCTATACGTTTTCTTATTATACTTTTATAAGTCATCTATACTATACAAATATTTCATAGTCTACTCTCATTAGATACACTATACAGATTTATTTAGAAAATAGGTCTAAAAAAAATAGTTGGAGTAGTGAAGAAAAAAATAAAAGATAAAGCAAAAATGAAAGAGACACAATGATATATAAATTACTTAGGGAATAAAAAGGACTTATTTCTTTTTCTTATTTGTTTTAGAGGATTTTGAAATTTTGGATTTTGATGGTGACGGATGAGTTGTTTTGCTACTAAGATAAAGAAGCCCAACAAGAAAACCTCCTCCTACTATTGCAAACACAGCATAATTTCTAAGTGCTGTTGGATCGTATCCAAAATAAGTTTGATTTGCTATAAATTTATAAAAAATTACAAAAGCAATTGCAAGAATCAAAAGTGCTACTATGGCTTTTGCATTTTTCACATGATGGTTATCTTTCATAGGACATAACCATTATAACCAGAACTGGTAAGTTGATGTCAAGATATCAAAATGGGGCAATATTCTCATAATCTTTTGAAAAAGAAATTTATATAAATTGATATATTTAGTATATTTTTTCTTACATTAAATATCTTGACAACGGTTGAGTAAGTTCGTTACTATTAATTAAGATTAAGAGTTAAAACATATGACTGCCCTAAAGATAAATAAAACAGAGAGAGGTTTCACCTTAATAGAACTTTTGGTTGTTATCGG
>Ga0210404_10000622_pt1 | contig 17171 bp, 14 predicted proteins | sample IncBWH28MmetaG_FD_155455 | JGI IMG/M metagenome (GOLD analysis project Ga0210404, IMG submission 155455) | Forest soil microbial communities from Barre Woods Harvard Forest LTER site, Petersham, Massachusetts, United States - Inc-BW-H-28-M | ecosystem: Environmental > Terrestrial > Soil >... | reverse complement strand
TCACTGGCAAAGCCAACAAGCTCCAGGGCGCGTTCATCAATGGCGACGAGCGCGTCACTTCCACGCGGGGCACCCAAGTCAAGGACGCGATCGAAATCGACTTCGACCACTACGCTGAATTCCTCCGGGCCAACGTGCAAGGCGGCGAGCTGCAAGGAACCATCGAAGGAAAATTCGGGCCGGGGCCGCGCAGCACGTTGCCGTTTCATGCTAGGCGTTACGTGGCGCAGCCCGATCCGCCCGCCGGCACAGTTCCTTCGATCGGAGGCCTGTGGGAAATCGAAGTGCAAAGTGCGAAGGGAGAGCCGGCGTGGCGCCTGATCGTCCGCCAGACGGGCGGGGACGTGTCGGCCGCAATCCTGCGCGTCGACGGGGACACCGGCGCGCTGACCGGCCGCTATCGCGATGGAAAATTCGTCCTCAGCCATTTCTCCGGCGAACGGCCGTATCTGGTGGAAGCGACGCCGCAGCCCGACGGAAGCCTCGCGATCACGCTGCGTGACTACAGCGGCACGCGGGAATTACCCGCCTATCGCCCGGCCGACGCGCGCGCGAGGGGCTTGCCCGAGCCGACCGATCCATCGCTGCACACTCGGGTGGCGGACCCCAGCATGCCGTTTACGTTCAGCTTTCCCGATCTCGCGGGCCACATGGTGTCGAACACGGACGCGCGCTTTCTCGGCAAAGCGGTGCTCGCGGAGATCACCGGAAGCTGGTGCCCGAATTGTCACGACGAAGCGCCGTTTCTCGCCGAACTTTACGAAAAATACCGGAGCCGAGGGCTCGAAGTGGTCGCGTTGGATTTCGAGGAAGCGGAGCAGTTCGGCGAACTGCCGCGGTTGCGCTGGTTCGTTCAACACTACGGCATCCGGTATAGCGTTCTTGTCGGCGGCGATCCCGACGACGTGAACAAGAAAATTCCGCAGCTGCTGAATCTCAACTCCTGGCCCACGACGGTCTTCGTCGGCCGCGACGGCCTGGTGAAGGGCGTGCACGCGGGATTCGCCAGCCCCGCCAGCGGTGATTTCAACGGCCGGCTGAAAGCCGAGATCACCGCCCGCGTCGAAGCCCTGCTTGCGGAACCTCTGCCCTCGTCGCAATAGACATCGAAGTTGTGGTTGAGTCCTCGGTGTTCTCTGGGGTCTGTGGCCAACCCGTCTTTTCTCCTAGTCTTCTGATTTCGATAGTGGTTCAATGCAGCCGAAAAGTTTCAGGGGGAAATCATGATTCGGTGCCAGAGATTCGTCCGTCACGTTGCCGGCGCTTGCGCCGCGCTCGTGACACTGATCGGCGCGCTGGTCGCGCCCGCGCACCTAGGCGCGCAGAACATGCAGATCGGCAACAGCCGCAACGTGGCGACGTTCACCGCCGCGCAGGCCGCGCAAGGTAAAGAGGCCTACGCCAAGAGCTGCGCCAGTTGCCACGGTGCGACTCTCGGCGGCAGCGAATTCGCCAGCCCGCTGCGTGGCGCCACGTTCACCTTGAACTGGGGCGGCCAAAACGCCGCAACGCTCTTCACGTTCATCGCCACCAAGATGCCGCCTGCAAGCCCCGGCTCGCTGGACCCGGACACGACCGCACAGCTGGTCGCATTCATCCTGCAAACCAACGGGGTGCAAGCCGGCGACAAGGAATTTCCAACGGTTGCAGCGGCGCAGGCCGCGATGACCATTCCCCGAGGCGCTACGCAGCGCAACGCGCCGATGATGCCCCTGTCACCACTTGCGCCACCGATGACTCCCGTGGTGCTGCCAAATCCGCTCGGAAAATTCTCGCCAGTCACTGACGCGCTGCTCGACAATCCGCCCGCATCTGACTGGCTCGTCTGGCGCCGCACCTACGACGACTACGGCTTCAGCCCGCTGAAGCAGATCAACAAATCCAACGTCAACGATCTGCGCGTGGCGTGGGCGTGGTCGCTGCCGAACGGGCAGAACGAAGCCACACCGCTTGAGCATAATGGCGTCCTGTTCGTCGCCAGCTACGGCGACAAAGTGCAGGCTCTCAACGCCGTCACCGGCGATTTGCTCTGGCAGTATTCGCGCCAGCTTCCCAGCGACACCCGCGTCAGCGTGAAACGGAACATGTCGCTTTACGGCAACCGCCTTTATGTCCCCACATCGGACGATCACATCGTGGCGCTCGATGTGAAAACCGGCGCGGTGGTGTGGGATTCGGCGCTGGCCGACTACACAAAAGGTTTCCAGACCACGGGCGGGCCGCTGGTCGCCAAAGGAAAGGTGATGCAGGGGATTGCCGGACAATCGGCGGGAGGCAATTTTATCGTCGCGCTCGACGCCAACACCGGCCAAGAAGCCTGGCGCTTCCACACCATCGCGCAGTCCGGAGAACCGGGCGACAGCTGGAACGATTTGCCCAATGAAAAACGCAACGGCGCGTCCGTCTGGACTGCCGGGAGCTATGACCCGCAACTCAACCTGGCATTCTTCGGTGTCGGCCAGACGTACGACACCGGTCCGGTGCTGCATCGCGTGGACAAGCCCGGTGTTTCAAATGACGGATTGTTCACCGATTGCACGCTGGCCTTCGATCCCGACACCGGCAAGCTGGTCTGGTATTTCCAGCACGTGCACAACGATCAGTGGGACCTCGACTGGGCCTTCGAGCAGCAGGTTATGAATCTGCCCTCTGACAACGCCGGTAAGAAAATGATCGTCACGTCGGGAAAGATGGGAATTTACGAAGGTATGGACGCGGCGACGGGGAAGTATGTTTTTTCGAAGGATCTAGGCATCCAGAACGTGGTCACGTCGATCGATCCAAAGACTGGAGAGAAAACCATTAATCCAGAGGTGGTGGTAGGCGACGGCAAGCCGCACACGATCTGCCCGCATCCAGGCGGGGGCCGCAGCTGGATCGCCAGCTCTTACAATTCGGAATCGAAAATCCTCTACGTTCCGATGGTGGAGTCCTGCATGGATTTGATTCCCGCACCCGCTGGCCAGCGCGGCAATCTTTCGTCCGGCGTCAACTGGTTCATTCGCATGCGGCCCGACAATACCGACGGGAAAATCGGACGCCTGGAAGCATTCAATCTGGAGACGAAAAAAGTCCTGTGGGTCGATCGCCAGCGCGCGCCGCAATCGACCTGTACGCTTGACACGGCGGGCGGAGTGCTCTTCGCCGGCGCTCTCGACCGTTATTTGACGGCTTACGACGATTCGACCGGCGAGACGTTGTGGAAAATTCGCATGAACGACATGCCGAGTTCCTGCCCGATCAGCTTCAGCGTCGATGGCCAACAATACATCGCCGTGGTGGTCGGTGCAGGCGGCGCGCAAAGCGTCACCTTTCCCGTGCTCGTCCCCGAGATCCAGCTTCCGCCCGACCACGGCGCGGCGATCTGGGTCTTCGAATTGCCTGAAAAGCGCGCGGCGAAGAGCGCCAAATAGCGTTCAGCGGGCAAACGTCTCAGACCCGCGATCCCGTTGGATCACGGGAAAACTTTAATCTGCGGATCGAGCGTCTTCCCGCCAATTTCAATGGTGTACTCGTAGGAGCGAAACCGGCTGGAGACCACGCCCCGGCGGACCAGCCCGCTGCGACGGTAGGTCTGACTGAATTGGCTTTCGTAAAAGGGCGAGTCGCCCTTGAAATCGACGCGAAAGGGCAGTTCGGAAACCCACATCACTTCTTCATCTTTCGTTCTATCGATGGTGAGTTCCCGAAGATCCGCGGCGATTTGTGGTTTCCCCTGTTTGTCGAGCGTGATGTCGATTTGCTTTACGCGCTCTTCCTTCATGGCTGGTTGGGCTGGCATGGCCCCTCCTTTTTTTGCGGCGTCATTTGGCCTCGAGCAGTTGCTGGACCCTGGGATTACTGCGAAGTTGGTCGAACATGGGCGTGTCGCGCGCCAGCTTTGCGGGGTATCCGGCAGCGAGCGCTTCGCCGAGCCGGTCCACGGCCTGGTCCTCACGGCGCAGCTGAGTGTACACAAGGGCGGCTTTGAAGGCCAACTCGGCGTCCGGGGGCCCGAGCATGTAGGCGCGCTGGATCAGGTTGAGCGCATCGTTTGTGTCCTGGAGCATGGCGTGGCAGACCGCGAGCACGCCCATGGTCTCCACGTTGCGGGGATCGACAACGAGTTGCGGGCCGCCGAGCGATACGCACTGGCGGAACGCGCGCTCGGCCTGCGATTTCTTCGCAGCGCTCCAGTAATCCGCCTCGCCCAAATTCCACCAGACTTCGAAATCGCCGCCATTCAGCTGGAGCGACTGCTCGTAATTCGCCGCTGCCTCGTCGAACCGGCGCAGATAGAAAAACGCGGTTCCGATGTTCGAATACGCGTAGGCGGTCGGCCGCAGGGAGATCGAATGCCTGAACGTATCGATCGCTTCCGGATATTTGGCTTCGCCAAGATACGCGGCGCCCAGATTGTCGTAGCCGTGAAAGCTGTCGGGCACCAGCGACACAACTCTGCCGAACAGGTCCGCGGCTTTGGGATATTCATTTTGGCGGAAGTAAAAGGTGCCGAGCGAATTGTACGCGGCCCAGTATTGCGGGCGCACCTCGATCCCGCGCTGGTAAGCATTTTCCGCGTCTGCCGGGCGGCCCAGCAGCTCGTAAGCCCGCGCGAGTCCCGCGTAGGCGTCTTCATTCGCAGGTTCGGATACCAGCGCGCGGTCAAATTCTTGCACCGCCTCCTCGTAATGGCCCGTTCCAGCCGCGAGCGTTCCCAAGCACTCGTGGGCGGCCGAAAGAGTTTCATCCAGGTGCAGCGCCTGTTCGCAGGGTGCGCGCGTGCTTTGAATCAGGCGGGTGTCCTTGGTATACAAATACTTTTTCCAGTACGCGTCGCCCAGCCCCGCGTACGCCATCGCGTAGACCGGATCGAGCCGCAGCGCCTGCTGGAACAGGGCGATCGCCGTGTCGATGTCGTCGGGCTTGTCGTAGTTCTCGATGTGACCTCTGCCGCGCAGGTAGAGCGTGTATGCTCCGGGAACCTGCGTGCCATGCGGCCGAAGGGTGTCGCGTTTCGCCGCCGGGATTTGCACCTGCAGCATTTCCGCCGCGCCATCCACGATGTGGTCCTGCACCGCAAACGGATCGGCCGCCGCCAGCGTCACGGTTCGCGCGTTTAGTTGACGGCGCGTGCGCGCATCCACGAGTTGGTAGTTAACGCGCAGGCGATCGCCCGAGCGCTCCAAACTGCCTTCCAGCACCAGGTTCACACCGAAATCGCGTCGCGCCTGCTCGGGAGTCGTGATGTTCCGGTCGCGCAGGTCGCGTGCGGGCACCACCTGGAAGGTCCGGTCGTCGGTGAGCTGCGTGAGCTTCGTCGTGACCGAGTCGGTCAAGCCCGCTGTGAAGGAAGCGTCCTCCGCGTCTCCGTTAACGGACTGAAATTCGAGCACCGCCAGCTGCTTCTGCGCCGGCATGCTGGCCATTCCGAGCCGCGCCTTCACCTGCCGGCGCACCGAAGGAATGGCCACGCCGAGCGCCACTGCAATCATCGCCGCGAAAGAGATCGCGACAGCCCAAAGAAAACGTCGTTTCGATCGTGCGGGCGCGGGAATGTTTAGAGTAAGGGAAGTGACAGTAGCATCCGGGTCTATTCTAGGATCGGCCATCGGAAGTAACTCTCTTCTTCGCCGCGCACTGCTACGGAGAACGATAGGACGCTCGCACGCGCGTGTCAATTATGGCCTCGAGTCAATCTAGTGCGAATTCATCAATGAAACATTCTTATGGGATATCGAAAAGCGGCGCCGCGAAAACTTAATCGGCTAGTCTTCGTCGCAAACTGCGCCTCTAACCGCATGCAAATATGAGGACTATCCTCACATCATCACTTTCAATCACACCGATTCGTTTTTTGAGTTTGCGGTTTTCCAGCCCACTCTGCAAACTATCTAAGTCTTAAAGTGTAAGTTCACGATCTCGTTTTTCACGTGGAGACGGGATTTAACCTGCCGTACCCAGTTCGTGCGGCGGCGCTGTGGGCCCCCCGGTTTGGAATCTCGCTGAGATTCCGACGACCTCCCACGGCCAGAGCGGTTCCACTTGGAAAAGGAGATGCAGATGTCGGCTATCGATTCAGGCGCTCTTCGGCAGGCAAATCTAGGTCTCGATCGTTCGTCTCACCCAGCACTTCCAACTTCGCCCCCGGCACCGCGCGGCACTCCGCTTGCCTTTGCGCTGCTCGAAGAAGACGCCAAGGCGCGTGGCGCACGCGTGGCGCGCACGGGACTTGCTCTGGCGATCCAGGTCGTGATCGTGGCCACCATGTTGCTAATTCCCTTGGTGGTCACCGAAGCGATCGACCTGCACCAGTTCAACAAAACGCTCTTGATCGCGCCGCCTCCGCCGGCCGCTCCACCGCCGCCGATGGTGCGCGCGCAGGCGGTCACGCCCAAGCTCGCGATTCTTCACCCGATGCTCACCGCGCCCACAATGATTCCGAAGAAAATCGTCGAGACCGCGTCCGATCTCGGCTCGGCCGCGCCCGCTATTTCGGACGGTCCCGGAGTTGCCGGTGGCACCGGCGACGTTCTCGGCGCTTCGCTTTCTGCCCTTGCACCGCCTCCGCCGCCTGCCGTCACTCGGCCCAAGGGACCCATCCGCATCAGTTCCGGCATGAAGGAACCGCGGCTTCTCTCCGCGCCTGCGGTTGAGTATTCACCGATCGCACGGCAGGCCCACGTTCAGGGCACTGTCTTACTCGAAGCCATCATCGATGAGCAGGGAAACGTCACGCAGGTGCGGGCCATCAGCGGCCCCGGGCTCCTGTTTCAGTCCGCCATCAAGGCAGTCGCCGGCCGCAAGTATGAGCCGACGTATCTCGACGGCCAGCCAGTCGCCATTCGCCTCGACGTCACCGTCAACTTCCATCTGAGCTAATCGGCGCCACAGTCCCAGCCGAGTTTCGCGCCAGGGTGCGGCAGTGTTTGACTTCACAGCCGCGCCGCGCGCTCAGTGAAATTGCCACAAAAAACTCCGGAGCGCCGAGACGCACTCCTCCGGCCGGTCGATGTAAATCTCATGCCCTTCCCCTGCGATGCGCACCAGCTCTGCGCGCGGCAAGGCGGCAGCAATCCGTTCCTGTTCCGCCATCGGCGTAGCCGCGCTTTTCGTCGGGGCCAAGATCAGCGTAGGAACGCGCAACTTCGCGAGCATCGGCGTTACGTCCGTCGTCGAGACGACGCGGCTATATCCCACGAGCGATTCGGTCTTCGCGCGCGCAAATTGTTTGATCGACCATTCCGTCCGCGCCTGGTCCCCGCGCGGAGCTGTTCCCGGTTGCGACAGCAATTTGCGCGCCCAGTCTTCCGCGCCCATTTCCGTCAGCGCGGCCTGCCATGTGTCGTGCCCCAGCGCCAGGAATTTCTGCTCAGCCGACCCGATCGTGGTGGGCGTGCCGCACAGCGTCAGCGATCGTACGCGCGCCGGGCGCGTCGCCGCAAACCCGATCGCCAGCATCCCGCCCGTCGATTCGCCCAGCAGGTGCACGTCACTCAAATCTAGCGCATCGCAAAACGCAGAAAAATCCTTCACCAGGCCGTCAAACGACCACGGATACGCATCACTCGGATCGCCCGACCCGCCGTGCCCGCGCAGATCACGGCGGATCACCCGATAGTCGCCCGCCAGCATCGGCACCCAGTGCCGCCAGAATTGCGAATTCCGGCCAAACCCGTGCTGGATCAGAATCGTCTGCCGTGCCGCCCAGGGAGCGGCGAAGTCGTCGTCCTCGTAGTACGTCACATATCCGTTGATTTTTATTTCCGGCATCGCCATGTTCCATCTATCGCGAAAAGCGGGCGACCACCAGCGAAATGGGCAGCCCCACGCAAATCATATGCGTCACCACCGCGACGCTCGCGTTGAACCACGAAAACGCCGCCGGATGATAATTCGAAAGCGGGATCACGATCCAGTACATCCACACGTACACGCAGACTCCGTACGTGATTCCGGAAATCACGGGCCGCCGCGTCATGAACTTCAGCTTGCGGCTCGCCGCGTAAAAGACTCCCGCTGCCGTGAATGCAATCAGGAAGTGCAGTGATAGGCCCAATGCCGCCGTTCGCATTCCGCCGTTGAAAGACTTCCTGCCGATCAGCCCGCTGGCAATCGCCTGCAGAATATCCACGGGTCGCACGCCGCGACTCCACCAGGTAACGAACGCCGCGTTGATATCCAGCACGCCGCACAGTAACCCGGCCCAGAAAATCGCGCTCACCGCTCGCGGTCGTCCGGCGTTTGTCTCATCATTCATCGTTCGTCTCTGGCCGGGGGCGCGATCGTCCTTCGCACTTACTGCTTCGGCGCCGCCGGCGCCGTCGTCGTTGGTGGCGGCAGATCGTCGAAAATTTCGCGCTTCGCGAATTTCCACTTCCCGTCCTCGCGCTTCAGCACGTCTTCATAATGTCCCGCGCCGGCTACCACCGACTTGCAGTCCCGCGTTGCGATCGTCTCCCAATAAGCCTGATCGGTAGCCGTATCTCCATCGATGTGCAGCGAAAGATTGGTCACCACGTGCATCGTCCGCGGCGTTCCCGCCGGCACAGGACACGGCGAAGGAGCCGTCGACGCCGCCTGCCCGCCGAACGCCGGCATCTTGGTGAAAAAATCCGTGATCGTCGCAGGCCCCGTCCGCTTCGTCGCGCCGCCCTGCATGATCAGCTCGCCGTCCTTCGCGAACAGCGCCCCGTAGGCCGCCCAATTCGCCGAATCGAGCGCTCGCGGATAATCGCCCATCAGCAGCTGCTCGATCTCCTGTCGGTCCCCGATCGCCTTCATCCGCGCCGCTGCATCATCCTTCTTCCCCATCGCGCCCGCGGCCGTAACGAGAACCGCGATCGCCGCAATCAAAATGGTTCGCACCTTCGCAGATCGTCCGCTCATCGCATCCCCCCTCTGCGTTCTCTGCGTTCTCTGCGTCTCAGCGGTGGAAGTCTTTCCTCGATTGCTGCCGCCGAGTCGCTAAGCGCGGCAGGAGCATACTCCAATCCGGGCGCGACCAGGTACCTAACTAATGTTAGTCGCTATCAAAAACGGCGGGATCAGGTATAAGATGCGCCTGATGCGCCTCCCTAGAGGAGGGGCCCGCATGCTTGTAGGAAACGATGTGATGTCTTCGCGCGATTTCATCCGAATGCTAGCGATCATAGTAGGTGCGCTCGGGTTCATGGGCTACGCGCGCGCGCAGCAGGCGCCGCAATTCGTGCAGATTGCGGGCGCTCCCTGCGACACCCCCCCGGTCCTGCACTGTCCCGATACTGACTGCAGCGCCGACCGCGAAATCAACCAGGGCCCGGTCGTCGAAATGAAAACTCGCCGCACCTATTTCCTCGACTATCCTTGCGACCTCAAGCCCGGCGAAAAAGTCATCTTCATCCTTAGCATTCACGGCGCGGGTTCCTACGGCAACTGGCAGCGCCACTACTTCCCGCTGCTCGATTACGTCGACAAGTACCGCCTCGTCGTCGCCACGCCGAATTCCCCCACGCACATCTGGTCTTCGGCCGACGACGAATACCTCCAGAACATTGTCAACTTCGTCGTGGATCAAATCGGCAAGCGGAACGTGAAAGCCTTCTGGCTGGTGGGCCACTCGCAGGGCGGCATGACTTCGAATCGTTTGTTACGCACCGATTTTTTCAGCGCGCGCGCGGACGGCTGGCTCAGCCTCTCCGGAGGACGCCTCGGCCCCACGCCGCCGATTCCAGCCAGCTTTTTCCGGGCAGCCTTGCCCAGTTCCACTCCTCCCAACGCGGCCCCGGGCACTCCTCCGCCACCCAGTGCGGCTAGTCTTGCTGCGTTGATGGCGCCTCTGCGCGACCCGCCGGCCGCCGATTTCTCATTCATCTTCGAAACGGGTGAACACGAGCTTGGCGATCAGCCGTTGCCCGACGTATCGCCATGGGCTGCGAAGTACGGCTGCAGCGCGCGCGTTCGCGTCACGCAAATCACGGACACGAAACCCGGTTATGTCTACGACCCCACGCGCCAGAATCCCGGCTCCGACGCTTGGGGACACCTGCCTCGCCCCGGCACCGCCGAAGTCATGCAGTATCCGGGCTGCAAGGACGGTCGCGTCATCGCCGACGTGATCCGCGCCGGCAAGGGCCACACCGAAGGCCTCGAGCCGAAAATCACCGAGCAGCTCGTTCAGCTGATGGCCTCGGCTCCGGGAGGCAAAATCCAACAGCTCCCGTAGCGGAGATTTTAGTGGCTCCGCCTCGCAAGCGGCTATCGCACGCGCGGAAGAACCCCGTGGTTCGATTTGTCGATCTTGCTGCTTCACGCCGGAGCTGGCCCGGCCGCGAAAAGCTCCGCACTCACTTCATCCCCCTGCAAAACTCATCCTCCGTAGGTTTACAGCTCTGCGGCGCCTCCGTTTTCAGGATGGCCAGCAGTACCGGCGGCATCTGTTTCGGCACTTCGAAAATCGCCACGCGCAATTCGCCCGCGTCGTCGCGATAGGAAATCCGGAAGAAATGCCGTCGCTGCCGCTTTTTCACCATCCCCACCGCCATCGCCGGCAGCACGCCCAAATGCCTGGCCACCGGATGCGTATATTCGTACGAGTCGATCTTCGCGTACTGGATCACCAGGGAAACCCCAGCGCTGTCAAACATCAGCGAGCGGGTGGAACTCGTCTTGAGTTTGCCGATCGACCCTTCCTTCAGCCCAGTCACCGTTCCGCCTGCGTACCTCACGGTGCCGTCTTCCACCGCGTCAGCCGCCATCGGTATGAGGATCACCAGGAAGAGAATCGCAATGACCTTTTTCATGCTGCACCTCCCGAGACAATCAGATAGGCGCAGGCTAAGGCAGGCTCGGACGCGGTGCTTGCCGCAGTGTCACACTTTTCGGAATGTCACAACGAGGCGTTAACCGGGTCGGTGATGAACCGTTCGTATCTCCGCAGATCCTCGAGCGACGATTCCGCAATCAATGGGAAGGGAATCGCGCGGCACTTTTTGGGCAGTTCGGTGGCCGTTACCGAATCGCAAACCACGGCAGCGACCGCTTTCATCCGCTCCCGCCATCCGGGTTCACGCGCGTCGAGAAACACCAGGCTCTCGGAATCAAATCCTGCCGCGATCAGCATCGTGCGCGCCGATTTCAAAAATCCCGGCCACCCGGACGCCACGGCCAACAGCACGTTCGCCGGCGCCGGCAGCCATTCGCCCAGCGACGTCGGCACCGACCGCACCTGCAGCGTCAGCAGCTCGACCCCCGCGGGCAACGCCTGCCGCACCGCGTTCGATTTGCTGGGCAGCGCCACGGGAATCGCGCCTTCGATCTCTGCTCCGACGACGCCGTCCTGGATCCCCGCGCCGCCGACCGGCAATTTCACCGCCTTCTGCATTTCGGCGGCGACGATTCGCCGCAGCTCTTCATCTGGCTCGATCAGCAGAAAATGGTCGGGAGGCTGCAGTGCCAGCCATCGCCTCAGCTGCGCGTGCAGGGCCGAAAGCGGCGCGCCCAGCTCGCGCGTCTCGCGCAGCAAATTCGCGATGAGTCGGTCAAGCGCCAGCGCAGCAGGCAGCGCCCCCTCCATCCTCCCCTTGCGAATATAAACGCCGCTCCCGCGCCGCGATGCGACCCAGTGGTCGCGCTCCAGCTGTCTGTAGGCCGCGCTCACCGTGTTGGCATGCAGCTTGAATCTTCGCGCCAGCTCTCGAGTGCTTGGCAGCCGCTCGCCCGGCTTCAGCTCACCGCACAAAATCCCCAGCACGATCTGCGTAACGATCTGCTCCCGAATCGGCACCTCGGAGTTGCGGGCAAACCAGAATCGCATGGCGAGCTATGCTAATCCCTCCCGGCCGCCAAATCACGCCCACTCTCCGCGCGGTGCCGCCATGGAAATAGCGGCCTCACCATTTGCCCAGGTAACTGCGAAATTAGATACCATGTGAATTATCTTGAGCCGTAAATCGGGAGGTTCCCATGAAAATTCTGACGCTTGTCATGTTCTCGCTCTTTCTCGGTGTGTCCTCCCTAGCCGCTCAGGATCAAGCTCCCGCGCCCCCTCCGGCAACGTCGGATTCGACGGCTCCCTCGGTTTCTGCGCCCAGGATCGATCCCGCCAAAGCCGCGGACATCCAGCGCTTGATCGAGGTCGCCGGCACCCGGCAACTCCTGGTCGACACAATGGCCACCATGCAAGCCAACGTCCGTCCGACTTTGATTAAGGCCCTTCCGCCGGGCCCCTATCGGGAGAAACTCATCAATCTTTTTTTCGAGCGACTCCAAACCAAAATGAGCATCCAGCAGTTCCTGGATATGGCGGCCGCGGCGTATGACAAATACCTTACGGACGATGACGTGAAAGCCCTGATCGCCTTCTATCAAACGCCGCTCGGTCAAAAGACGCTGACCGTCCTCCCCAAAATGGCCGCGGAGTTGCAGGTTCAGGGCATGCGCATCGGCGAAGAGGCCGGACGCGAATCCATGCAGGAAGTCCTGGCCGAGCATCCCGAGCTGGCCAGATCGATGCAGGACGCCGCCGCGCTCCGGCAGTAGACCCCCGCGCTCGCCCGGTGGCAGCTCGCCGCACCAATATCCCCAACACCATCTGCGTGACCATCTGCTCGTCGCGGCTGTCGGAGCCTAACGATCTCATGCCTGAGAATTGGGAGCGCCTACGCAACCGGGGCGTTTCAACTGAAGCGGTCACTCGCCTTGCGCGAGTTTCCATTGGGTATGGAAGCCCTGGAGCGATTCATCCGCCAGGAACCGCTTCGGCGCGTCTAGCAATGCGTTTTCGGTATTCTCGCCCTCGAGAGCGAGCCCTCGACCGAGGACTCTAGCGTAAGGCCGGAAAATCGCGCTTCCCAAGAAGTCCACACACGCTCACCCTTGCGCTCACTCCACCACGCCCCTAAAATAGTCGCGGTGAAAAGCAGGACCAACATTCGCCGAGCCGTCGCGGGTCACCCGACCGGAGGCGCTGGAAGTACGCTTTGAAAGGCCGGCTGGAGCCATCAGAAAAAGTCCACAGGCGCACCTACTTTTCGTCTCTTGACGACCCTATAACATTTACACGATGAGCAGAAGATTCAAACACCGAACAGACGGTCGCCGCGGCGCAGCGGCAGCGTGTCACAATTTCACAGGGTCTCGTCTACGGAATGACCGAATCCCGCCGTTCCACGCTGGCATCGGATAACTTTTCAGGAGGACAGGAGGAATCGTATGCGATTGAATGAATACGTCACGCTGGGCCGTACTGGACTTCGCGTCAGCCCGCTGTGTCTGGGCGCCATGGGCTTCGGCACCGGCTGGGGCTGGGGCGCCGACGAAAAGCTGTCGTTCGAAATGCTCGACCTCTACGTCAAGGACGGCGGCAACTTCATCGACACCGCCAATGGTTACCAGATGGGACAAAGCGAGCAGATCGTCGGCAAATTCGTCGCCGAGCGCAAACTGCGCGAGCAAGCCGTCATCGCCACGAAATTCACGTTCGGCATGCAGCCCGGCAATCCCAATGCCGGCGGCAACGGACGGAAAAATATTTACGCCTCGATCGAAGCGTCGCTCCGACGCCTCGGCACTGACTACATCGATCTCTACTATCTCCACTCCTGGGACATGATCACGCCCGTCGAGGAAGTGGTTTCGACGCTCACCGACCTCGTTCGCGGGGGAAAAATCCGCTACTACGGCCTCTCGGACACGCCGGCGTGGTATTTCACGCGCGCGCAAACCCTCGCGGAGGCGGGTGGCCTCGAGCGCTGTGCGACCTTGCAGCTCGAATACTCGCTCGCCGAACGCAATATCGAGCGCGAGCACATTCCCGCCGCGCAGGAACTCGGCATCGGCCTCTGCCCCTGGAGCCCGCTGGCCGGCGGCTTGCTCACCGGCAAGTACAAACGCGAAGCGACCGGCGGCAGCGGTGAAGGCCGGCTGACCATGCCCAATCCCATCTTCAATAAATTCACGGAGCACAACTGGCGCGTGCACGACGTGCTCGTCGAGGTCGCGAAAAAAATCGGCAGGTCGCCCGCGCAAGTGGCCATCAACTGGCTGGTCACCCAGCCGGGAGTCACGTCGGTAATTCTGGGTTCGACCAAAACCGAGCAGCTCGCCGACAATCTGGGCTCGCTCGACTTCTCGATTCCCGCCGATCTGCGCAAGCGGCTCGACGAAATCGGCGCGCCGGAATCGGTTCACCCCTACAACTTCTACAAGCCGGGAATTCAGGCGCGCATCAGCGGCGGCACCACGGTGAAGGAATGGCGCCGCGGCTATCTCTACGAAGGCCCAGTCGCGCCGCCTCCGGAGAAAAAAGCCAGTGCCAGCTAATCGCTGACCATCGGCGCGGTGAGTTCGCGCACGCTTTCCGCAGACGGAAGCTCATCGAGCTTCCGCAGCTCGGGAAACAGCGCCGCGCACGCGGCGGTGACGACGATCGCGCCGATTCCACCGAGGATCACCGCGGGAATCGTGCCGAGCAGTTGCGCGGTTGCGCCAGATTCGAACCCGCCGAGCTCGTTCGACGTGCCGATGAAAATCATGTCGACCGCGTTGACGCGTCCGCGCATGTCGTTCGGCGTCACCAGCTGAATCAGGATTCCGCGAATCACCACGCTGACCATATCGGTCGCGCCGACCAGCATCAGGGCAACCATCGAAAGCACCAGGCTGTGCGAGATGCCGAACAGAATCGTGGCCACGCCGAATCCGGCGACGCACCACAGCATCTTGGCGCCGGAATTGCGCCCCAGTGGCCGATGCGCCACCAGCAAAGCCATCACCGCCGCGCCGATCGCCGGCGCGCAGCGCAGCAAACCGAGTCCCAGCGGTCCGGCGTGCAGAATGTCGCTTGCGAACGCCGGAAGCAGATAGACGGCTCCGCCGAGCAGCACCGCGAACATGTCGAGCGAGATCGATCCGAGAACCATTTTCTCGCGCCAGATGTAATGCAGACCGGCCAGCACGGCGCGCGCGCTAAACGGCTCGCTCGCCCGCGGCCGGAATTTCGGGATCACGCCGAGCATCGAGAGCGCGGCGGCCGCGGCGGCAATTGTCGCCACGGCGTAGACCGGAGACGGAGTGCGGAAGATTCCGTAAATCAAGCCTCCGACCGCGGGACCGAGAATCGTGGCCGCTTCGAAAATGATGGAAGCCCACGCAAACGCTCCCCGGAATTGTTCTTCCGGCACGAGCAGCGGCAGGATGGCGCGGCTGGCCGGGGCGTTGAAGCAGCGGACGACGCCGACCATCACCACGACGCCATAGATCAAGTAAATGGAATGGACGTGACCCAAGCTGATCGTGAGAAGCAGCGCCGAGCAGACGGCGAAACCCGCGTAACCGATGGTGAGGATCTTGCGCCGGTCGTAGCGATCCGCCGTATGGCCGGAAACGAGAAACAACAGAATGCCCGGGAGAAACTGCCAGAGGCCGACCAGGCCGAGGTCCAGCTTGTTCCGCGTGATTTCGTACACCTGCCAGCCGATGGCGACCGATTGCATTTCCGTGGCCAGCACGATGAAAAATCGCGCGGTCTGGAACAGCCGGTAGGAAGGATAGGTAAACGCAATGGTACCTGCGCTGGTGGGATTCCCCGGGGAGGCCATGGCAAAATACTTTGCCACAAAATGTGAAACCGCACGAGAGGCGGGCGCAGCGCTGGAGACGAAGATTCCGAAGCTATTTGCCGGAATCCCTACCAAGCATGGCGTCGAAGAACACGCCGAGCAGATCGCGCGTGCTCTGTTCGGTGACCATGGAAGGATCGACGGAATGCTCGAGCGACAGGGCATTCGAGAACGCACCGAATCCGACCGCGGCGGCGAGGCGCGAAACGGGAAGCGTGCGGCCGGTGACGCGGGTGATGCGGCGAAGCAACTCTGCGCTCGATGCCCGGAGGCGGCGCTGGCGCGCACGGAGCCGCGCGTGGGCTTCGGGGTGCCGCAGAGAGAAAAGCTTGAATTCAAGCGAAAGCAGCGAGAACCGGCGGTCCTTCGTCTTCTGCACGTAATCGTCGCGGAGCGCGCGCAGCAGCTTCGCGGGAGTTTCCTGCCGGGCGATCAGCGCGTTGACTTCGGCAATGCGCTGGGCAAACCAGCGCTCGAGCAGCGCGAAGAAGATGTCCTCCTTGCTCTGGAAATTGGCGTAGAAGGCTCCGCGGGTGTAGCCGGCCTGCGCGGCGATGTCTTCCAGGCGCGCGGCTTCAAAGCCGTCGCGCACGAAGATTGTTTCCGCCGCCAGCAATAGCTTGCGGCGGGTCGTATCGGTGCGGGCTTGCTGACGCGAGGGGGGCAAGGAAACGGCACGCGCCGGCGGGGCGTGGGAGGATGGTTGAAGTTGAAGTGGTTGAGTCACGTCATCCGCACGGGGGCTAAAGCCCTGTTGTTTTTCTCAGTCTTCATGACGGAGCGAAGGTTCCGCCCTCCGAAACAACACCAGGCGTGCCCAAACTGGAAACGCCACCGACCGTCCGATGTCTTTACAGCATACATACATGCATGTATATTATTGCAGAGTCCACTTAATTTCAACGGGTATTCATGGCAGCTGCTACTGCAGTCATCGACCACGCCTCCTGGCGCCCGCGCTACAACCCCTGGGTCGTCGCCTTCACGGTGACGCTGGCCACGTTCATGGAGGTGCTCGACACTTCGATCGCCAACGTGGCGCTGCCGCACATCGCCGGAACGTTCGGCGCGAGCGCGAACGAAGCGACCTGGGTGTTGACGAGCTATCTGGTTTCCAACGGAATCATTCTTCCGATCAGCGCCTGGCTGGCCACGCGCATCGGCCGCAAGAAGTACTACATGTCCTGTGTGGTGATGTTTGCGGGCAGCAGTTTTCTCTGCGGGCTTGCGCCGACGCTCGGAATGCTGGTGTTTTTCCGGATCCTGCAGGGCGTGGGCGGCGGAGGATTGCAGCCGAGCGAGCAGGCGATCCTGGCCGACACGTTCACACCCGAGAAGCGCGGCATGGCATTTTCGATTTACGCCATGGCGGTGGTCTTCGCGCCGGCGATCGGGCCGACGATCGGCGGATGGATCACGGACAACTACAGCTGGCGCTGGATTTTCTACATCAACGTGCCCATCAGTATCCTGTCGCTTTTTCTGACCTATCGAGTGGTGGAGGACCCGCCGTATCTGGCGCAGGAAAAACTCAAGGCCAAAAGGGCCGGCATCGACTATGCGGGGCTGGGGCTGGTGGCGCTGGGAGTCGGC
>Ga0210404_10000621_pt1 | contig 17176 bp, 16 predicted proteins | sample IncBWH28MmetaG_FD_155455 | JGI IMG/M metagenome (GOLD analysis project Ga0210404, IMG submission 155455) | Forest soil microbial communities from Barre Woods Harvard Forest LTER site, Petersham, Massachusetts, United States - Inc-BW-H-28-M | ecosystem: Environmental > Terrestrial > Soil >... | reverse complement strand
CAAAACACAACGGTCCGTAGACGCCCATGGGAGTTCGCACCGACCAGCCGTTCGGCCGGCCGTCGATGCCCCAATGCACCGGGAAGCGATCCGGAATCTGTTCCCAGTGCGCCGAAATATACGCTGCGCTCAATAGCAGAATCGCGAACGGTGTCAGTTGCAGCAGCCATCCGCCCGGCAGATGCGTGTGGCGCGGCGCTAGCGACGCCTCGCGAATCGTCGAATGAGCCACGGCGTGCGGCATGACCTTGGCGTGCCCGCGCGAGATCGCGATCAGAGGACCGACGACAAGCCACAACACGCTGAAAACCAGAAACATGGCCTCGCGGCGCAACGCGCCCGTCATCACCAGCGCGAAAGCGATCGCCATGTGCGCCAGAATCTCGGCTCGGTAGCCGCGCAGCACACGCGCCGCCTCCGGCGAGTTGCGAAAATCCGGCACCACGGTGACCGAGAAAAAAGTCCCCGGCCGCGACCACAGCGGCAGGGCCCAGAAAATCCATCCAAACATCGCCACGACGACGAACATCGACGCGCCGAATGCGATTTGTGGATGCGTGATCATCGCTTCTTTCGCCTCCATGGTTTCGCGAGTTTTCTCGCCAGCGCGACCAACTCTTCAAAACGATCCGTGCTTCGCCACCGTAATCGGCCGCGGCCCCTCGCGCCCGAGCACCACCGCTCTGCGGCGGCGAGACCAGATTCAGTTTGGACCGGGAAACAACGGCAATGTTAACGCAGCAAGTCCTCTAGTTGCACCTTCACGTCGGTTTTGGCGTCACGGTATTTCACGATCACCGGCGTGTAGAGCGAAAGATGCCAATCATGGCCGCAGCCATGAGGAATGGCGCGCGCGCCGGCTACGACGACAGCGTTTTCCGGAATCACCAGCGGCTCCTCGGCGCTCGCGCTGTGCACCGTCTCGGTGACTAGGTCGTAGACCGGGGTCGAGCGATTCAGGATCGTTCCCGATCCGAGAACCGCGCGCCGCTTCACCACGGTGCCTTCGTACACGCCACAGTTTCCGCCGACCAGCACTTCGTCCTCGACGATCACCGGCAGCGCCCCCACCGGCTCGAGCACGCCGCCGATCTGCGCCGCCGCCGAGAGGTGGCATTTGCGCCCGATCTGCGCGCAGCTGCCGACCAGCGCATGCGAATCGATCATCGTCCCTTCATCGACATACGCACCGACGTTGACGTACATCGGCGGCATGCAGGTCACGCCCCGCGCGATGTAGCAGCCGTCGCGAATGCTCGAGCCGCCCGGGACTATGCGCACGCCTGCGCCGGCCGCAAAATGTTTCAGCGGATAGGTGGACTTATCGAAGAACGGCTGGCGGGCAGCGTCGATCGACATGTCCACGATCTGCCCCATGCGGAATCCGAGCAGGATTCCCTTCTTCACCCAGCCGTTCACCCGCCAGCCGGATGCGCTCGCGGAATCAGGCTCGGCAGCGCGGATTTCGCCGGCGTTCAGCGCGTCCTTGAATTGCTGGAACAGGCGGAGGTCTGCTTCGGCGTAGCGCCCGGGATTCTCGTCGAACAGCCGCTCGATTTCGCGGCTCAGCTCAGCGGGCGGCATAGACCTGCTGGATCAGCCCGACGGCTTCGAGTGCGCTGCGGATTTTGGCGAGGTTCTCGGGCTTGGGCGCGACAATCGGCAGGCGAAACACCGGTTCGAGCAGCCCCATCAGCGCCATCGCAGCCTTCGCTGGCCCAGGATTCGTCTCGACGAAATTCGCCTCGATCAGGCGGAAGTATTTCTTGTGGATTTCGAGGGCGCCGAAAAAATCGCGGGCCAGGCAAAGCTGCGTGAGCCGAGTCATCTCCGCGGGAATTTCGTTGGAGACGACGGAGATCAGTCCCTGGCCGCCCAGAGACATCAGCGGAATCGTGATGGCGTCGTCGCCGGAAAGAACCAGGAAGCGCGGCGGCACGAGCGCAAGCACCTGGGCCATCTGCGAAATATTTCCCGAGGCTTCCTTCACGCCGACGATGTTTTCGATTTCGGCAAGGCGCGCAATCGTGGCCGGCTCGATGTTCACGCCGGTGCGCCCCGGAATGTTGTAGAGAATGATCGGCAGCGGGACCGCCGCGGCGATTGCCTGGTAATGCTGGTAGAGGCCTTCCTGCGTGGGCTTGTTGTAATACGGCGCGACGGAAAGAATGCCGTCCGCGCCGAGCGCCCGGAATTCGCGCGCCATTTCGATCACGTGCGCGGTGTTGGCTCCGCCCGCGCCAGCGACCACGGGAGTTTTCGTGCGCCGCGCCTCTTCGATGGTGATCTCAACCACGCGGCGCTGCTCGGCGGCACTCAGCGTGGGGCTTTCGCCGGTCGTGCCGCAGGGCACCAGGAAATTGATTCCGGCGCCCATCTGGCGCTGCACCAGGCGCCGCAGCGCCGCCTCGTCGAGCGACTGATCCGGACGAAACGGCGTGACCAACGCGGTGCCGCATCCCGTAAACATAAGCGCCTCCTTATTCACTACCTTACTCCAGCTCGTTTACAATCTCGCGAAAATCGAAAAAACCTTTCCGTCCGGCCACCCAGCGCGCGGCGCGCAGCGCTCCGCGGGCGAAGCCTTCCCGGCTGCGCGCGGTGTGCCGCAGAGTGATCGAATCGGCGGCGGAATCGAAACCGATTTCATGGGTGCCGGGATGCGCGCCGGCGCGGCTGGTGCTGACGTCTATTGGTTTTGAAAAACCTTCGCGCTTCATGCGGTCGACCAGCGCGAGCAGGGTGCCCGAGGGCGCGTCCTTTTTCGTGGCGTGGTGAATTTCCCAGGCCCACGCGCCGTATTCGGGCTGGCGCGCCAGCAGCCGCGCGGCTTCGGCGACCAGCTGCATGAACACGCTGACGCCCACGGAAAAATTAGGGCTCCAGACTAGCCCCGTGCCGGCGCGCTCCACCGCCGCGCGGGCGCGGTCGATTTCGCCGAACCATCCGGTCGTGCCGATGACCATGTTTACACCGCTGCGCGCGAGGAGCTCGATATTCTTGATCGCTGCGGCAGGCGTCGAAAATTCGACGGCAGCGTCGACACCACGAAAATTGTCGCGTGTGAGGCCCTCGAAATTCGCGTTGTTGTCGATGTCGAGGCGCAGCTTCACATCGAATCCGTACTCCGGAGCGAGCTGATCGATCAGCCGCCCCATCTTTCCGTATCCGACAATCGCCAGATTCATGGACGCGCGCCTCAATTCTTCGCGAGCAGCTTTTTTACCACGTCCGCGTACGTATCGACCGCGGCAGCGAGTTCGCGTTTCGCAATCCGCTCTTCGGTCGTGTGCGCCACCAGGATACTGCCCGGGCCGAACAGCAGCGGCTGACCCCAGGTCGTGCCGAAGACGGGTACATCGGTGGCAAAAGACACGATCGAAGTTGGCAGCCCGTCCACGCCCGCGAAACGGATCGGTGGAAGGCTGAGAATCTCGACCAACTCCGCGCGTCCGCCGACCGCCCGCGCCAATAGGTCGCGAACCGGCTGCGCGTCACCGACCAGCCGGAGCAAGATTTCCGCCTGGGCCGCATCGGGGATCACGTTGGGCGCCCGGCCGCCGGAGATCGTGCCGATGTTCAGCGTGGTCGGACCCAACTGCGGGTCGACCGGCAGCGGGACTTTGCGAATCGCATCGAGCGCGTCCAGCAGCTTCTCAATCGCCGATTCGCCGAGCTCTGGGTAGGCGGAGTGCGCCATTTTACCGCGTGCGATCAGTTCGTAGCGAAGCAGTCCCTTCGACGCGAGCGCCATTTTGCTTTCGGTCGGCTCGCCATTCACCAGGTACCTCGAGCCGCGCGACGCCTTCGCCGCGACCAGCGCGCCGGCGCTATTGCGCTCCTCGCCGACCACCAAGAGCATGCCGAAATTTTTCACGCCCTCGCCGAGCAGCTTTTCCGACGCCGCAACCATCGCCGCGATGATGCCCTTGGCATCGCACGCGCCGCGGCCCCAGATGAATTCGGCGTCCTCGCGCGATGGGAAAAACGGCGGGACGGTGTCCATGTGCGTCGAAAGCGTGACGCGCGGCTCGCCCCAGGTGGCCAGGATGTTGAAGCGGCTGCCCTCGACGTCCATGCGCTCGGCCCGCCCGCCGGTGCGCGCGGCGAGCTTCGACAGATGGTCGACCAGGTACGCTCCGACCGCCGCTTCGTTTTCGGTGATCGACTCGATATCCACCAGCGCTCGAGTCAGCTCGAACACGTTCATCGCTACCCTGCTTTGGGAATTCGGAGACGGAACGAAACGAGAAGGAAAGATACGCGAGAGGTGCGGCTCGTGTCTTCACTCCTCGATAGCGCTCCATCCCGGTTGCCCAGAATGACAGTGGACGCGTCTTTCGGCGCATCCCCCAACCGGCGAGCCTCAGCTGACGCGACGGTTTCGGCGGAGCCTGCTCCCCAACTGCCCCTTTCGCCCGGCCTTCCGAAGCTGCCCGGAAGTTTCGGCCCGGCTACTGGTGGCCTCCGCACCTCTACCAAGAACATTTTGAGTGTAGCGGCGCGGTCCACGCCAGTCAAGTTAGGGTCTGCCAAGCGCAGGGCCAAGGCTCCGCGCGGAACCATTGGCGCGTTCTGCTAGCCTGCCTTTGGTTCGATTGAATCCATGCAAGGAGATTTATTCTCAGGCAGCGGTAAGACATTTACGGAAGTCAAAGGAGAAACAATGCAAAAGCGCAAACTTGGGAAAAGCAATCTGGAAGTTTCCTCGATCGGACTTGGCTGCATGGGGATGAGCTTTTCCCACCAACCACGCCAATCCATGGCCAAACTTCTGACTCGCTAATAGCGCAAGTCGAGTCCGCGAAACTGAACGCCAGAAAGCCGGGGGCTGAGTTTCGCTGCGCGCCGCCCGGCTCTCTTGCTAGGGGGGAGGGGAATTTAGTTCGGCATCAGGACCGTATCGACCACCTGAATCACGCCGTTGGACTGATAGACGTTGGCGATTTCGATGGTGGAGATGCCGCCCTTTTCGTCTTTCAGCATGATCTTGCCGTCTTTCTCCATGGCCCAAAGTGTTCCGCCGCTCACGGTTTTCAGTTCCGCGGTGCCGTGTCCGGCTTTGATCATCTTGTGGATGTCGCCCGTGCTCAAATGTCCGGCGACCACGTGGTAGGTGAGGACTTTCGCGAGCAGGTCTTTGTTTTCCGGTTTCAGCAGCGTGTCGACGGTGCCCATCGGCAGCTTCGCGAACGCTTCATTCGTGGGCGCGAAGACGGTGAACGGGCCGGCGCCTTTCAGCGTGCCGACCAGGCCCGCGGCCTTCACCGCGGCGACGAGAGTGGTGTGATCGGCTGAGTTGACGGCGTTGTCGATGATGTCCTTGTTTGCGAACATGGCTGCGCCGCCAACCATGGGATCCTGGTTCATCGACATGGAATCCTGCGCCGCGGCGGCTGAGATTCCCGCGAGCACGAGCGCGCACACTGCCACCAAAAATCGTGTTTTCATTTCGTTCCGTCCTTTTGTGATGAATTTGAACCTACGCTGGGAGTACGCGGGACCTGCGATTTTGGATTTATCGATTTCGCGGCAGTGTTTGTATGATGGTGAGCCATGATTTTTCCAAGCCGTCGCGATCGGACGGTGCACGAACGCTGATGGCTTCTGGACACAAATCGCCGCGCGTCATCGATCCGACTGCATACACGCCGGAGTTCGCGTACCGGCCTGCGGGAAAAGGCGCGCGCGTGGTTTATTGCGAAGGCGTTCCTCTGGGAAGCATCGCCGATGCGGTTGGCACGCCCGCCTATGTTTACAGTCGCGCGAGCATCGAGACGGCCTATCGGACCCTCGATCGGGCCTTCGGTTCGCTGCCGCACACGCTGTGCTATGCGATGAAGGCGAACTCGAATCTTTCCGTGCTGAAAATTCTGGCGCGCCTGGGCAGCAGTTTCGACGTCGTCTCGGGCGGCGAACTCGACCGGCTCGGCCGCATCGGAGTTCCCGGCCATCGCATCGTTTTTTCCGGCGTGGGCAAAACGCGGGAGGAAATCCGCGAAGCGCTGCGCTATCCGGCGAAAACCTCACGGCACGGCGGCATCCTGATGTTCAACGTCGAATCCGGCGCGGAACTGGAAGTTCTGCTGAGCGAATCCGCGCGCTACGTGGCCGCAGGCGGCACGCGCCCGGCCGCGGCCATACGAGTGAATCCGGACGTGCTCGCCGGCGGCCATCCGCACATCGCCACGGGCGCGCACGAGCACAAATTCGGAGTGGCGTGGAATGCCGCGCGGGATCTGTATTTGATCCACAAGAACTCCCCGTGGATCGCCTGGCGCGGCATCACCGCGCATCTCGGCTCGCAGATTTTCAGCGTCGCGCCGTATCGCCGCGCACTGGCGCGGCTCACTTCCTACGTGCACGACCTGGCGCGAAACGGTGTGCGCCTGGAATCTGTCGACATCGGCGGCGGCCTCGGCATCCGCTACACGGACGAGTCCGCGCTTCCGGCCGCCCGATACGCCCGTGCGTTGGCTGAAATCGTGCGGCCGCTCGGTTGCCGGTTGATCATCGAGCCGGGCCGCGCGCTAGTCGGGCCGGCCGGCGTGCTGCTCACGCGCGTGCTCTACGTGAAGCACAATCACAAGAAAACTTTCGTGGTGGTGGACGCGGCCATGAACGACCTGATCCGCCCCGTGCTCTACAGCGCCAGGCATCCGATTACGCCCGCGATTCGCGCGGGCCAGAATGGAGCAGGCGCGAAGCAAACGCGCGTGGATGTGGTCGGCCCGGTGTGCGAATCGGGAGATTTTCTGGCGCGCGATTGGCCGCTCGCGCCGGTCGAACCCGGCGATCTGCTGGTCGTCTGGGCCGCGGGAGCCTATAGCTTCGCGCAATCCTCGAATTACAACGGGCGGCGCCGCCCGGCCGAAGTGCTGGTGGAGGGCCGCCGCTTCCGCGTCGCGCGCCGCCGCGAAAAATACGACGACCTCGTCCGCGGCGAATCGGTGTAGGCCATGCCTCTGTTTCCTGCTTTCTTGAAATTGCAACGCCGCCCATGTCTGGTGGTCGGGGCCGGTCCTGTAGCAGAAGACAGAATCGAAAGCCTGCTGCGCGCGGGCGCAAAAATCTTGGTGGTCGCGCCGGAAGCGACCGAACGCGTGCAGGTCTGGGCGCGGGCGAAAAAGATCCGCTGGCAGGCGCGCGAATTTCGAGCCGCCGATCTGGCGGGCGTTTTTATGGTGATCGCTGCGACATCGTCGAGCAAGCTGCACGCGAAAATCTTTCAGCAGGCGCGGCGGCGCGGTGTTCTGTGCAACGCGGTGGATGAACCCGCGCACTGCGATTTCTACTATGGCGCGGTGGTGCATCGCGGCGAACTGCAAATCGCCATCTCCACGGGCGGCCACAGCCCCGCGCTCGCGCAGCGCTTGCGAAAAAAGATCGAAAAAGAGATCGCTTCCGAATATGAACGCTGGGTTACAACGCTGGGCGCCGCGCGCAAGCGGCTGTTCGCAAAATCGATTTCGCCCGCCCGCCGCAAAGCGCTGCTGCACGCGCTGGCCAGCGAAATTTCATTCAAGAAGTTTCTGCGGCGCCGCCGCGCAAGTGAAAAGTGAACCCGCCGGAAGATCGTCTTTACGCTTTCTTAATGGGAGAAAGCGAATTAAATCAGGCAGTTGGACCCAAATTCGGAAGACGAATACGTTCCATTCGATAATCGACGAAGGCTTTCGACGAAACGCCTGCTAGGATGCCTGCATTCGCCGATGCGGCCGGGTCCCGGCATTCCCCCCCACCCAAACCTTCCGTGACCCGGCCGGTCGCCGAAAGCCCCAGAAGATCTTCAGAGGTTCAACCCGAAGTTCCCCCGCGTTTTTGATCCAGCAGTTGTTTTGCGCGCTGCACCGCTTCGTTCACCAGAAAGCCCATTTTCGGATGAGACGGCTCGAAATCGGGTGAAAAACCCTGCTCCCGCAGTTCCTCCGAAGTCATTGGGCCGATCGAGCCGATTGCTATGCGCACCAAGGCGCGGCGCAACTCCTGCTCGCGATTCATTTCGCGCGCGATCTTGAGCAGATGCACCACCTGAATGGACGTGGTGAACAGCGCGACGTCGATTTCCCCGCAAGCGATGGCTTCCACCGCCGCGCGCAGCGGGGCAGTATCCTCCGGCAGCGCCCATTGATACACCGGCACGCGCGTCACCTGCGCGCCGCGCTCGGCCAGGCCGGCGAGCAGCTCCGGATTCGAGGCGCCATATTCCTGCACCGCGACTCGCCGGCCTTTTAGAGGCGCAGCGCCGGATTGATCGTCGAGCGTGCGCAATAGATCGCGCCAGGTATTCGGCTCGGGGACCGCAACGGTCACCGGCACGTTCATTTCTTTCAACGCCGCGACGGGCTTCGGCCCGCGCGCCACAATCGTGATTTTCCGTAGCGCCGCGATGAACTGCTCGCGCGGAACCATCGTTTCTACCACTCGCGCGAGCGCCCGCGTCCCGACGCCGGTGAGAAAGATGACCATGTCGAAGCGCCCGGCCGCGAGGCCGCGCCCAAATTCCAAGGCTTCGGTATTCGATTTGAGGGGAACTTCGCGCATCGACGTCGCCACGATCGCGCGCCCGCCGTAATTTTCGATGAGCTTGGCCATTTCCGCCGCGCGCCGGCTCTCGAGCGACAGCACGCGGAGCCCGGCCAACCCGGATTTGACTCGATTGTCCATGCGGGATCAGTGACGGAAATGCCGGACGCCGGTGAACACCATGGACATGCCCAGCTTGTCAGCCGCGTCGATCACGTCTTGATCGTGCACCGAGCCGCCCGGCTGGATCACCGCGGTCGCGCCCGCCTTGCCCGCTTCCTCGACGCCGTCGGCGAACGGAAAAAACGCATCCGACGCGATCACGGTGCCGGCGAGTGAAAGCTTCGAGGTGGCGGCCTTGATCACCGCGATCTTAACGGCATCGACGCGACTCATCTGACCCGCGCCCACGCCGACGGTTTGCCCTTCGCGCGCGAAAACGATGGCGTTCGATTTCACGTGCTTCGAAACTTTCCAGGCAAAGAGCAGGGCGCGCGTCTCGGCAGCGGTAGGTGCGCGCGTTGTCGCCACTTTCAAATCCGCCTCGCTGAGCTGGTGCTTGTCTGCCGTCTGCACGAGCATGCCACCGAGAATGGGCTTGAGCTGCCATTCCGGCGGCGCGGCCCCGCTCGACATTTCCAGCAGGCGCAGATTTTTCTTGGCTGCGAACTTTTCCAGTGCCGCCGACTCAAATCCCGGCGCGACGATGCATTCGACGAACAGCTTCGCCACTTCCTCGGCGGTCGCCACGTCGATCGCGCGATTGAACGCCAGCACGCCGCCGTACGCCGAGACCGGATCGCACTCCAGCGCTTTCAAATAGGCGTCGCGAGCAGAATCCTGTTCGGCCGCGCCGCACGGATTGTTGTGCTTGATGATGGCCACGGCCGGGCGTTTGAATTCGCTGGCCAGTGCCCACGCCGCGTCGAGATCGACCAGATTGTTGTAGGAAAGCTCCTTGCCCTGAAGCTGCCTCGCGCCCGCCAGGCCCGCTGCGGGCCGCCCCGCTGGCACGTAAAGCGCCGCGGCCTGGTGCGGATTTTCGCCGTAGCGCATCGTCTGCCGACGCTCGAGTGCGACGTGAATGTGCGAGGGGAGCAGGTCGAGCGCGCCGATGGTGACGCTGCCGCTGCCGTCTGCCGCCAGGCGCTCGAGTTCGGTGGCAATTTCGCCGTCGTAACGCGCAGTGCGCGCGTAAGCCTTCCGAGCTAGCGCGAGCCGCGATGCGAGCGAAAGCTCCCGATGGGAACGCAGCTCCGCCGCCACTTCGGCGTAGTCGGCCGCATCGGTCACCACGCCGACACTTTGAAAGTTCTTGGCCGCCGAGCGGATCATCGCCGGGCCGCCAATGTCGATGTTCTCGATCAGTTCCTCCGGCGTCACGCCCGGCTTCACGGCCGTCGTTGAAAAGGGATACAGATTCACGACCACCAGATCGATCGGTTGAATCGCGTGCTCGGCGGTCTGCTTGCGGTCCTCGGCTTTCCCGCGCTGGAACAGAATTCCGCCGTGGACTTTGGGATGCAGCGTCTTCACGCGCCCGCCGAGCATTTCCGGCCAGCCGGTCAGCTCGGCCACGTCGCGCACCGGGATTCCCACGTCGCGCAACAGCTTCGCCGTGCCGCCGGTCGAAACGATCTCGATGCCCAGCGAAGCCAGCTCGCGCGCGAATTCCGCCACTCCGGTTTTGTCATAGACGCTGATCAGCGCGCGTTCGATCGCCAAGGCACCGCCTCCGGGAATCCATTCAAGCGAGTGAAACGCGCCAGTGTAAGCGTTTGCGGAGAAATCCGAAAGAGGATGTGGAAAATCGAGGAAGTGCAGCGCGCGGAATCTGGAATTCAGAAATCAGGGAGGGTTCGTCAGCCTGTTACGCGGGCCTTCAGCTTCACGCGGCCATTCTCGACGCTCACCGTGTATTCAATCTCGCGCCCGCCCTTGTCCTTCAAATCCTTGGTCTTCTGCTGGACGAATTTCTCGAAATCCTTCAGGCTCGGCGTGGACGACCGCTCGCCGGTTTCCGTGCGCGCCTCGATCAGCTTCTCGTACAGCGTGTAGACCTTCTCGCGCTCGTGCTCGGGATTGGAAAACGACATCGCAAACGCTTGCGCCGTTTCCTTGACGGATTCGGCGTGCGCGGCGGCCTCCGCGGCGCGGAAATCCAGCGGCGGCGGCTCGATCACCTTCGCCGTCTCGGCGGCCTTCTGTGCCATCATCGCAGCCCTCTGGGCGCGCTCCGCTTCCACCGCTTTCGCGGCTGCGCCGAAATGGTGCACCGCCATGGCGCCTTCCTTCTGGGCCAGCTTCTTGCGCCACATGTCCTGATACTTCGCGTAGGTCTGCTGAATATTGTTGAAGCGGAAGCGCTGCCCGGTGCTCAGTTCGGCGATGCGTTCGTTGTACCGGCGCACCAGGGTGTCCACGCGCCACTGCGTATCCGCAGGCGGACGCGGGCGCCCGCCGCCGAAGTATTGCTCGTACTCGATCTTCAGCGTCCGAATGTCCCGCTCGATTTGGCCGAGGTCTTCGTCGATTGTGGGCATGGAGGCGTAGGATTCCGCAAATTTCAGCCTAAGATGCGTCGCCACCGCCGTCAACCAGGGCGTGCGCGGGCTTGTCGCAAAGGGAAAGCCCGTGCAAATCGCCCTTGATTGAATGGAAAGTCTACTTGACACCAGGAGGGGAGGCCGCCTATACTGCCGTGGAAAGCTAGCTTGACATCGTCCATGGCGTTGGAAGGCGATGGCCGGCCGAAGAAAAAGGGAGATCAAAACGATGTGCCAAGTCCAATTGAAAAACTCCAAGGCAATAAAATGGCTGCCACTCGGCATGGTGTTGATCGGGGCGTCGCTGATCTTGCCCGACTTCTTGCAACCGGCGGGTCCATTCTCGAAGGACTGGCTCGACGGAGTGCGTGGACTTCTGACCGGTATCGGCATGGGCATAAACCTTATGGTGGTGTTGCTGGTGTATCGTCAACGCCTCAGCGGGAGCTAGCCTGCGCGCGGCTTCCTTGACTTTGCCGAAACGGGCTGCCTAGACTCGACGTTTCAATTCATGCCCGCAAAGGATACAGGGGGTCGTGTCATCACCGTCGGGGTCACCGGCGCAAGCGGCGCCATCTATGCGCAGACGCTGCTCCGGCTGCTGAATGCCGACGGCCGCGTCTCCCGCGTTTTCCTGGTCGCCACCGAGGCTGGCCTGCGCCTGCTGGCCACCGAACTGGGCGCCGTAGCCGCCGACGGCAAGAAGCTGCCGGCGCTGCTCACCGGCACCGCCGCAAGAAAGATCGAGTACTTGCCGAACAAGGACATCGGCGCCAGCATCGCCTCCGGCAGCGCCACAGTCGACGCCATGGTGATCGCCCCGTGCTCGGCCGGCGCGCTCGGCTCGATCACCTCCGGGATCTCGAACGACCTCCTGACCCGCGCCGCCGACGTCTGCTTGAAGGAGCGCCGCCCGCTGGTCCTGTGCCTCCGCGAGACGCCGCTGAATCGCATTCACCTTGAAAACATGCTGCGCGTCCACGCCGCCGGCGCCACCGTCATGCCCGCCATGCCCGCATTCTACTACCAGCCGAAATCGATCGCGGACACGGTCGAGCAGTTCTGTTACCGCGTTCTTGCGCAAATCGGCCTGCCGCAGAAGAATCAGTACCGCTGGAAGGGCGGAAAGAAATAAGAATTCGCCACAAAGCCACGCAGAAATGCGATTTCCCGAAACGGCCAAAGAGATCGAAAGAAATGAATCGGCCCTTCTCCGTGTCTCGGTGGCCAATCCGAAAATGAACTACCGATGACCCACCCATGACAAAGTCCCGCATCCGTGTCGTGCTCGAAATGATCAAATTCGAGCACTCCGTCTTCGCGCTGCCTTTCGCGCTGGTCGGCGCTCTGCTCGCCGCCCGCGCCGCAGGTGGCTTCCCTTCGTGGCAACAAATTCTCTGGATCGTCGTGGCCATGGTCGGCGCCCGTTCCGCCGCCATGACCATGAACCGCATCGCGGACATCGAATTCGACCGCCGCAATCCGCGCACCGCCAATCGCGCGCTCCCGGCCGGCCACCTCTCACTCGGCTTCGCCTGGATGTTCACCGTCGCCGCCTCCGCGCTGCTGGTGATCGCCGCGTGGCGCCTCAATCCGCAGGCGCTTGAGCTTTCCCCGCTCGCCCTCGCCATCCTCTTCCTCTATTCCTACACGAAGCGCTTCACCGCCTGGTCGCACTTCGTTCTGGGCTTCTGCCTCGGCATTTCGCCCGCCGCCGCATGGATCGCCATTCGCGGCTCGCTCGACTGGCGCATGCTGATTCTCTCTGCCGCCGTCACGCTCTGGGTCGGCGGCTTCGACGTTCTCTACGCCTGCCAGGACGTCGACTTCGACCGCAGCGCCGGCCTGCACTCGATCCCGAAAAGATTCGGTGTCCCCCGCGCCCTCGAGATCGCCCGCGTGATGCACCTGGCGATGGTCGCCCTGCTCATCTGGCTGGCCACCACCTTTCATCTCGCCTGGCCCGCGTGGGTCGGCATCGCCGTTGTCGCCCTGCTGCTCGGCTACGAACATTCCCTCGTTAAGCCCAACGACCTCAGCAAAATGAATGCTGCGTTTTTCAGCGTGAATGGCTATATTAGTTTGTTGTTCCTGCTGTTCTGGGGCGCCGCTGTCGCCGTACGCCCGTAGCTTGAAAATGGCACAACTGCACATCTCCGACGCGCGTCTCGAACCCCTGGCAGCCAAAATAATGGCCGGCGAACGCCTCGGCGCCGACGACGGCCTCGCGCTTTTCCAGTCGCACGATCTGCTCGGCGTCGGCTGGCTCGCCAACCACGTCCGCCAGCGGCGCCACGGCAACGTCTGCTATTACAACGTCAACCGGCACATCAATCCGACCAACGTCTGCGTCGCGCACTGCAAGCTCTGCGCGTTCGGCCGCTCCCCCGACGCTCCCGGCGCCTACGCCATGTCTCTGGAAGAGGTTTATCAGCGCGGCGCGCAAGGCGTCGCCGAGGGCGCCACGGAATTCCACATCGTCGGTGGCCTGCACCCTGATCTCCCGTTCGACTATTACCTTGACGTGATCCGCGGCCTGAAGCAGCGCTTCCCGCAGGTGCACCTGAAGGCCTTCACCATGGTCGAGGTGCATTACTACGCGCGCATCGCGAAGCTTTCGATCAAGGACACGCTGCTGAAGATGAAGGAAGCCGGCGTCGATTCGCTACCCGGCGGCGGCGCCGAGATTTTCCACCCGCGCGTGCGCCGGATCATCTGCGACCACAAAGTTTCCGGCACCATGTGGCTTTCCATCGCGCGCACCGCGCACGAAATCGGACTGCGGTCGAACGCTACGATGTTATTCGGTCACGTGGAAACTCTCGAAGAGCGCGTCGACCACCTGATGCGCCTGCGCGAGACGCAGGACGAAACGCACGGCTTCCAGACTTTCATCCCGCTCGAATTTCATCCCGACAACACCGGCCTGGCGCACGTGCCCAAGCCGACCGGCATGGACGCGCTGAAAACCATCGCCGTCTCACGCCTGATGCTCGACAATTTCGACCACATCAAGGCCTACTGGATCATGCTCACGCCGCGCGTCGCGCAGATCGCCCTCGGGTTTGGCGCGGACGATCTCGACGGCACGGTCGTCGAGGAAAATATTTATCACGATGCCGGTGCCACCACGCCCGAAGGTCTGACGCGGGCCGAACTGGAGCGCCTGATCCGCGCCGCCGGCCGCGTTCCGGTCGAACGCGACACGCTCTACAACCGCGTCGACCGCTCGACCATGCCGCCGCCCTCGCCGTCGCGCAGCAGCTTCATCCCCGCAAGCTCTCTTACTTAGCGCCGGCATCCTGCCGATGTTTTTCTTGAAATGCTTGGCACGGTCGCACCACGTGGACTGTGCAGTTCCCCGCATGGCTCACGCATGTGGATGCGCCTTGTCATACACTTCCATCAACTGCCGGATACTCGCCTGCGTGTACCTCTGCGTCGTCGAAAGCGATACATGCCCCAGCAACTCCTGAATCGCGCGCAAATCCGCCCCATCAGCCAGCAGGTGCGTGGCAAACGCGTGCCGCAGCGAATGCGGATGCATGTCCCAATTCACATTCGCCAGCCGCGAATATTTCCGCACCAGGGAATGCACCGACCGGTCCGTAAGCCGCCCGCCGAGATGATTCAGAAACACGGCCTCCACCGCGGGCTTCACCTTCGGGCTGGCCAGAATCTCTTCCCGCACTGGCCACCACGCCTCCAGCGCCGCCTGCGCCTTGGCGCCGTACGGCACCACGCGTTGCTTGCGTCCCTTGCCCAGCACCCGCAGCATCTGCCCGCGCCGGTCGATCTCGCCCAGGTCGAGCCCCACCAGCTCGCCGACGCGCAGCCCGGAAGCGTACAGCAGCTCGAGTATCGCCCGGTCGCGCTTCACCAGAATCTTCGCTGCTTCCTCCGAACGCGCCGTGGGCTGGCGTTCGCGCCGCGCTTTGCTTTTCGCCGCGCTTTGACCGATGCTGTCCAGAAACCCGTTCAGCTCCTCCGCCGTCAGCACCTGCGGCACGCGCTTCGGCAGCTTCGGCGTGGCCACCAGCCGCGCCGGATTCTGCGCGCACCATTTCTCGCGCACGCAGAATTTGAAAAATGTACGCAGCGAGGCCAGCCTCCGCGCCACCGACGCCCGCTCCAGCCGCCGGTCGTACATCGATCCGACGTACTCGCGCACGATCCGGTGATCGATCTCGGAAAGCGGAGGCGGCATCGCGCCCGGCGGCGCCAGAAATTCCGCGAACTGCTGCATGTCGCGCCGGTACTCCCGGATCGTCTCCGGAGATACGTTGCGCTCGTACCGCAAATACTGAATGAACCTCTGGATGTACTGTTTCATGGCGTCTGACACGAATGTCCCAGCGGTCCTGAATTATAGGATGGGGCCAGAGTGCATCTCCGCTGCCTCGAAACGGCTGTGCTTGGATAGCAACGCCACTGTTCTGATCAGAACGCGCGGTTTGGAGTTCCAGCGGGAACGTGAGTTGGGGGTAGGTCGCGGATTCATCCGCGACGTAAAGCCTGCAATCAGAACCGCTTTGGCCGCTGAAGCCCCTCTTCTGTTTTCGGGTGGCTTATGCCGTCGCTGTCCTGGCGGTTCCCACAAACCCGCGAAGCCGGAGATAGTGGAGTCCCGCGAACACGATCGCCAGAGCCGCCTGGAAAAACAACGCCCCGATCCAAATCATCCGCTGCTGGCTCCAGTCGAGTGCGCTCATTGCAAAAAAGGGCGTTGGCAACAGCAGGGCCGTCCGCGCCGCCTTTCCCGCATTGCTGTACGAATCGAGCGCACTGAACAGAATGCTCACCGACAAATAAAAGATCGTCAGGTAGAGCACCGCGGTCACCAGCGGCCGCCGCGCCCGCCGCAGGCTCATCCATTGCAGATATAGCGCGTCCCGCGCCAGCCATGCGCCGATGAACGCCACTTCATACACCGCGAGATGGGAATCCCATTCCTTCTGGGGGTCCCGATAGTGGCTGATCAACACCACGATCGCGCCGCCGATCACCGCAATCGCCGCGATCAGATACGGTGCGGGCCACAGCGCCGCCAGCCATCCCGCCGCGCGGTCCCCGAATTCCCGAATACGCCGCCGAGTCCGCTCCCGATTGCGCAGCAGTACCAGCGCCAGCACTCCGAAGAAAATCACCGATACGAATAGCAGCATCTGTTCAACGGTTTGCGGATCGGCCTCTGCCGTTTTGAAACCCTGTCCACGCACGTCCAATAAGTAGGAAACGAAAATGGTTTTCCACGGGAAGAAGCCGACCATCAATAGCCCCAGGTACAGCGTGAACAAAAACGCCTGCACAGGTGAGTAGGTCTCGAAAACCGAGGGGTCCCGCTTTAGGTTTCTTCGTATCGCTACCAGAAACCAGGCGATCAGCGTCACGTGAATCGCGGTGAAAACCAGCAGGTGCGGCATCTCGATGCCGAAGAACGCGTCACGCCAATCACGCCACAGGGGCGCTGTGGCGTGTAGATAACGCCCGGACGTTTGAGATCCGTACGCGTCCAGCATGCTCCCGGCAAAGAACGGACTCAGGCTGTTCATCGCCCACGTCTGGTACACGCCGGGCACAGTCGATAGGTACACCGCGCACAAGAACAGAAGTATCGCTGCGATGACCCCGCCGCTTCTCCCCAAGAAAGTCGAAATCAGCAGCGCAAACGCATGAAACGTCAGCGAGCCGAGCAACACGATGAAATAGAGCCCGAGCACCAGCAACGCCGGAAGATGCGCCATCGCTGCGGCGATCAGCGCGACCGGCATCAGATAAAGCACCGCCACGTAGATCGCAATGGGGGCGCCGAATAGTTTGCCGATCGCCAATTTGAGCGACGAAAGCCGCGTCACGCGCTGGTAGTCGAATGTGTTGAGTTCTCGTTCCCGCTGCACCGCGACCAGGCAGGCGATCCCGCCGCCGATCAGCAGGATCGCGGTCTGCGCCATTAGGATCAGCGCAAATACTGCACCGGCCTTTTTCAACTCGAAAACGGAAAAGTTGAGATCCGCGTGCATGACCGATTCCCATGTGGTGATCAATCCCACGGCGGCAACCACGGCTCCCACCAGCAACCGCCCTGGCCTCAGTTGGATCCGCGC
>Ga0210404_10000620_pt1 | contig 17187 bp, 21 predicted proteins | sample IncBWH28MmetaG_FD_155455 | JGI IMG/M metagenome (GOLD analysis project Ga0210404, IMG submission 155455) | Forest soil microbial communities from Barre Woods Harvard Forest LTER site, Petersham, Massachusetts, United States - Inc-BW-H-28-M | ecosystem: Environmental > Terrestrial > Soil >... | reverse complement strand
CTGGACACGGCAGTCAAGAGCCAAACCGACCAAGGCAGTTTCATCAGGGACGTAATGTCCGAGCCTGAGCTTCGCAGTATCGGGAAGCCGGCAGCTGATTTCGCCTCTAAGGCGATCAGGCAAGCGACTCAAATGAAAGAAGAATTGCGCAAATCCCGAGTAGGACTGGAATTGAAAGAGATGAAGATACTGGAGGATGCCAAGGACTTTTTCAGCCGAGAATTCAAGGCCGAAATACAGGTCGGACAAGAAGGAGAGAAAGGCGTGAGTGATCCTAAGGATCGGGCTCGGTCTGCTGAGCCATTCCGTCCCGCAATCTTCATCGAGTAGACATAGACTTGCCGAGAGACTTCTTTCTAGGCGAGACGATTCTGAACAGGGGTGGAACGACCCAGGTCCCTGAGAGGGTGATGGATGTGCTGGGCTTGAAGCCGAAGCCGGGTGAGAGGTCTAAGCTGCTGTGGACCCCGGAGGGAGACGACGTGATCGTCGCCAAGGGGACGCCACAGTCGGATTGGAGAAAGACAATGCTCAGGAAGAACGGAACGGCCGCCATCCCTAGACACATTCAGAAAGCCTTGACACTGAGGATCACCTTGCACAGTGAGGAGAGGTTGCTTTGGTTCAAGAAGGGAGATCAAATAGTCATCAGGAAAGGAAGACGCACATGAGTCGCGATGGGTTGACTAGAGCACTCGGACCGCGATCTTGCACTCCGGACAGAATTGGTAGATAGAGTGAATCTCGCCAGAATGATCATCATTGCCCGCAGTGTGAACCATTACCGCAATCATCTCTTTCAAGCAGGGCGAATGATGCGAATCTTCCATCGGAGTCACTATCACAGTCGACCCAGCAGGCTTAGTCTTGTCCAGCTCATGCACCAGCAGATCCACTTCCTTCAGCGGAAACTCCTCAAACGGCACGTGTCCTCCAGCCTTCATTCTCTCCTGTGTTGCCCTTGCCGTTTTGCTCAACAGTGATGATCCTGGCGGCACGCTCGCTGCATTCCAGCGCTCAACTAATAGTGCTTAAGCGTTGAGTAACCCTAAAGTGCCCAAGGGCTAATCCCGGCCGAAAACTGACTTTGTCGAAAGTATTAGGCCTACCCGGCCCGGAGCGATTGACGGTCCCCGAGAGACTCATCCGACCAACACATCTGCCCTATTCCATAGGCTGCCTCTTGGTGTCGATTGTGGCGGGAGGTCCCGGCTCCTTCCTCGTCTTCTATCTGGGGAGCTTGAACATAGGACAAGCTTGGAACGAAACCGTATCGGCCAGCTTCTTCACGATCTTCCACATCACCCAACAAGGACCTGTAGCACAGGGTGTAGCCGAAGTCACAGTCTCCGCGCTGGCTCTCTTCGTGGACATGTATCTGACAAGATACTTGCGGCGTCTCGTGCTTTCCGCGAGACCCAAATTGTCTTCACTATCACCAAGTGACGAGGGTGCCTATCGCAAAGCCTTCGGCCCGATAACGAGCCCAAACGGATCACTATTTTTTGCGTTTCTCTTTATGGTTGTCTACTTTCCAGCGAGGGCGTTGATTGCGACCAGTCTAGTCTCCCTTGTGGGCATCACTATTCTCTCCGCAATCGCGTTCACGATTTACGGAGCTGCATTCTGGGTCTACCTAAGCTGCCTTTGGGGCGTTTCCAGATTCGGCCTCCAACCCCTAAAACTGAAACAGTTTTATGAAGACAGAATGCTTGGTCTGCGACCTCTGGGCCAAATCGTGGTGTCGTCCGCCGCGATTTTTTCCGTCGCAATCACGATAACTCTGGGAGCGAGCCTGATCACGGGAGACGTGCTCTCCCTTGCCGCCAATCTCGCAATAGTGGCGATAGGTATCTCGATGATTTTCATTCCCCTAATTGGCATCCATACGATAATGATTCGAGTCAAAGAGGAAGAGGAAGCGAAGCTCAGTTCTCTGAGCAAAGAACTGTTTACACATTCCAAGAACTCAGAAGCGACAAATCAAGAAGACTCCACCAAGATCAAAGATCTCGTCGAGCTGGAAAAGTTTCTAACACTCAGGGACGAGGCTTCCAAGATCTCCGAGTGGCCCTTCGAATCTCGCAATGTTGAAAGACTCATCGCGATCCTTCTCGCAATCTTCGCGGCCCTTCTAGCTAGACTTCTGCAGCTGGTTTAAGCTAGAGTTCTATGGTCGTAAATTGCAGCACCGAAGAGGTCAATATTCAGCGTTCAGGTCTTCATCGTGGCTTCCTTTCTTTTTCTCCCATTGTATTGAAGAATTACCAAGACCTCAAGGACTCCCAATAGGAGTAGGCTGGAGTTCGAATGAAGGTCGAAACCTTCCAGTGGCAAAGTAATGACGTTTAGAAAAGAGAGCAGGTTTGCCAAAGCCATGTAGAGCACGAAAGTGGTAAAGGCTACAACAAGGATTCTAAGATTAGCGAGCTTCAACGCTCTTAGCATAATCTAACGATCGGTGCAGGAAAAAAGGATTGCTGAAAGATTAGGATTTTCACGATTAATGCCAGAGCCGTGGGAGAAGGAGCCGATTGTCTGCTCAACGGGCAGTTTAGAAAAATTCTCTGCCAGTTTGCGCTCTATTTCTTTTTCCCATTTTGAGCGGGATAGTTGTACTTCTCCGCCCAGGCGTGCAGTTCGTCAAACATCTTGCCTGGTTCAGTAGGAATCGTTACTGTAGAGGCGTTCAGATCAATCGGGATCCGGAGAAGAAGATCTTCTCCCTTGGCTGAAAGCTCATACTCTACTCGCGGAGGAATTTCGTCGTACGATTTTCGGGCTACGACTCCGAGCTCCCCGAGTTGTTGCAGACGAGATGTAAGGACCTTGGGTGAAACTCTCAGCAAGTTTTGAAGTTCGGTAAATCGGAGTGGCGAACTATTGTAAAGACGATGCAGTATCGGTAGCGTGTAGGATTTTCCGAGGAAGGTTAGTACTTCATTGAGGGGACAAACGTCTAGTTTTGTCTCTTGTCTCAGCAATTAGGGTCGAGGTTTTTCTCGATCGATCTCTTAGAAAAGATTTCCTGGTAGGGCTATTACTTGTTAGTTCGATAGTAATTTCCACGGTGGAAAGGAATTTCCACGTAAGCGAGATCGGTTTTTATCTGACTTAGCTTCACAGCCTCAGCATGTCAGTAAATGTAATGGCAGAGTCCAACGTCAAGATAGTCAATCAACTGATCCAAGGCGTCTTCAACGCGCGTAATGCGGACAAGATTGGCGATTTCTTCGCGAAGAACGGAAAGTGGCACGGAGGTGCCCTAGGCACCGTTGAGGGCGTCGAAAACATGATCGGCCTGTTCAAGGGAGTGTTCAGCGCGATACCCGACCTCCACTTGACCGTCCAGGAGACCATCGCTCAGGGCGACACAGTAGTAGTCAGGGTCGTAGTCGAAGGGACCCACAAGGGCAATCTCCTAGGAATTCCCGCGACCGGTAAGCACCTTCGCTGGGATGGCGTGGATCTCTACAAACTAGCCAACGGAAAGGTCACGGATGATTGGGCCGGAGACGATTACCTCGCAATAATGATACAGACTGGCGCGTTCAAGCCTCCCTGGATGCCCGGCTAGAGCATGGACCGCTTCTGAATCAAAATTCGATACTCTTCCTTTAGATTTTCGCTGAATCACAATTCTTGTCTGTTCAAAGGATCGCTTCTGAATCGAAAGTAGTCTCTGAAGATTATCCTGCAGATTTACTATTGTGCTATGATTTCGGGCACTCTGCTGGTGACAAGCTCTCCCAACTTCTCCGGAAAGCCGGTAACAGCTACTAAGATGTCCAGCTGAGCCATTGCAACGCCCGGTTGCTCCATTGCCCATTTCAGCGATCTTTGAACTTCGGCCATACTAGACAAACCGAGAACAATGTAAGCTTGGTCGGGAATGGAAAACATTCCCCAAAGATAACTCGGATCGAAGTGCAAGACCATAGCACGATCGACTGAATCCTTCACTTCACCTGTCGTATAGGAATAGTAAATGACCGCGGGGATGAGTCCAGGAATATCGCCCATCTTCAATTCGGGAACGGCGAACAGGGTCCTTTCGCTACGCAGTTTATCGATACGACTCTTCACTGTCCGGCTGGAGAATCCAAGCTCCTTTGCAACAGCGACGTAGGGCTTGCGTGCATCCATCGTAAGAGCGTGTATTATCGCCATATCAGTCTCGGTCAAACGCTTCGTCAGACTCATTGGAAGGGCATGACTGAACTGCTTCATCTTCTCCGTATTTGTGATCCGGGAGATCAATTCGATCGTTCGCGAAAGCGACTCCTCGCTGTTGTAGACTAGTAGTATTTGCAAAGCCGGTCCGTAGAATTCGGCTATCCTGATAACTCCATGAAGAAGGCTGAGCCTCCTGATCATGTCCGCCTTGGCTGACTCAGGCTGGACCTCGACACGCACGTCCAACGCCATGTAACCAAACATTGTAGGATTCACGACGAGTCTCCAAACAGACATGAAACCAGCGTCCTGAAGCTTCTTGAACCGTTTCCATATGGTCATGTCATCAGAGTTTAGTTTTCTTGCAATCTCCCGGAGGGAAGACGTGAGCTGAATGTTGGAGGGAGCGATTACGCTTTCGGAGATCAGCGACCGAAGAATCTTGACATCAAGTTCGTCCAAGATGTGTAGGAAAGTTTAGTCTAGGCACCAGTATTTACATCTGTTACATTTTGCCTACCAACAATAGGCACACCAATAATACCGTTCACTTCAGCCTCTCCCGCAAGGTAGAAATTAATCATGGCGGAAAAAAATGAGGAGCTTCTCTTAGAGTTGAGAGGGAAGAACACGACCAGAACTATCAAGGACTTTTCGCCCGCAGGTATTAGACTTGAGGATAATCTCGAGGGGGAGAGCAAGGGCGTCTACAACGCCACTTTCTACGGGACGATTACCCTTCTGGCAAAGCCTGATCGGACCATTGACTATGAGGTGCGACAGATCGACACCACCAGCGACGGCGACACAGTCCTTGTGTACTATAAGGGGAAGAGTTTCATCGAAAGCCCCACTCACAATAGATTCGAGGGAGAAACCACCTTTCAGACAGCGTCAAAGAAGCTCGCTTGGCTGAACGGAATCAAGGGTCGGGTCGAAGGCGGGTACGACCCTGTCGAGGGCGAAAATACTTTTCGAATCTACGGGAAAAGGTAGCGAAAGGTGTGGCAAGGCAGATATTGGTCATCACTAAAAGCCCCGAAAATAATTGTAGGTGTAATGCCCTAAATGACTAGTTTTCCAATAAGGGATCAGGTAAACGACCATCTACTGACACCGAAGAACGCTGCTATGGTGTTTATCGATTATCAGCCAGCTCAGATCTCCGCTGTCTCGTCCATGGATCTTCAACTCTTGGTGGACAACGTCGTCCGTGTCGCAAAAATAGGCAAAGCGTTCGATCTTCCAATAGTCTTGTCTACCGTTAATGTGAAGGGGGGTCAAAAACCGACCGTCCCTCCATTGAAAGAAGTCCTCTCGCGCGAGAAGGAGCTTGACCGGACAACCATCAACGCCTGGGAAGACAAAGAGTTCTTGGAAGCCGTCGAGGCAACGGGTCGAAAGAAACTCATCATGTGCGCGCTGTGGACCGAAGCGTGCTTGATTTTTCCCTCGCTGGATGCCCTAAGAGACGGCTACGACGTCTACCCGGTTGTCGACGCAGTTGGTGGCACTTCGATCGAGGCTCACCAGTACGCGTTGCAACGCATAGCTCAAGCTGGTGGAAAGTTCGAGAGCTGGGCTCAGCTCATCTGCGAGCTTCAGAGAGACTGGGGTCGAGCCGACACGATCCAACCTGTGCGACAGATGGCTTTTGGTGATCCATCTTCGCCGATCCTCAAGAACACACAGCGCTCCTTCAACATCAAAGGAGTGCCGGCTCCTTAGAAATTTGGGGAGGCGAAGAGAGCGCATGTACGTCATCATGGGGGTCCATCATCCGAAGCCCGGCATGGAGAAGGCTCTCATAGAGGTGCAGGAGAAGTTCGGAAAGGCTCAGCAAGGACACAAGGGGGTCATCTCGGCCTTCATCTGGAAGGATGATGCAACCGGCGTGATCATAGGAATCACTCTCTGGGACACCAAGGAAGACTACGACGCGGCGCGTCCCGACATGGACAGGGCCATTCAGGGTATAGATTTCAGATCTGTGGACGCTTCCATGGAAATCTATCGCGGGTCCCCCGTAGCCTGGACATGATTTAGAAATTGACAGCAATACAGGAGGAAATACCGAGAATGAGTAGTGCGACGAGCCTCGAGGCGCGCCTTAGGGCCGTCGAAGATCGGCTGGAGATTCAAGCGTTGGCCGCGAGATTTAGCGATGCGGTGAACGAACGGGATCTGAAGGCCTTCGCGGAACTGTGGGCTTCTGATCATTCTATCTGGGAAATAGGTCTCCCACTACCGTCACGCGCCGAGGGCAAAGACGCGATCGTTGCCATGTTGCAGGGCCTCTATCAGATTGAACGCTACTTCATGCAGATGACGCATTCAGGAGTGATGAGAATCGACGGTGATAGGGCTACCGCGCGCTTCGTTGTACGGGAGCGCGGCAAGGGTGACGGCACCTATTACGACAATCTAGCCGTCTACGACGACGTCCTGGTGAGGGAGCCCGGAGGCTGGCGCTTCCTCGAACGTCACTACCGCTACCGCTTTCTCGATCAGACGCCCTTTGCGGGGAACGCGTTCCCAGTGACCCGATGATAACGCCCGTCCGAAGACAACTATGGGTCCGGATGTTTCAAGTTCAATCCGCGGATACCGGCAATGTTAAATTTTGAATTTCGAAGCGTTCGAAGGTCCTCGTTTGAGATTCTCTCGGCCGGATTTCTTTGGACCCACGGGATTTCGAAGAGGAACTGAGGATTCTGTCAAGAACCTGATGGAGGTGGAAAAATAGATGAAAAAGATTAGCCGTTCCAATCTCGTAATTCTGTCAACTCTGTCGATCCTTCTGCTCGCAATGATTGCACCCAGGGCAGCCGCAGTCTCCACCCCGGAATGTGTGCCAGCGGGCGGCACAGGTCTAACCGCGGTCGAAGTCGCCTCGTCTCACCAGACGATAAAGGGAGTCAGCATTAACGCCGCGGGATGTGATGTCGGCGTCTACATCGGACCAGGAACCACACATGTGACGATCAGCAACGTGAAGATCACGGGAGCCAATGATCACGGAATATTCGTGCAAGATGCTTCCCACATCTCAATCAAGGATTCAACAGTCAATGGGAACGGTGTTGCGAGGCATGCATGCCCGACTCCATTCTCTCCTCCTCCATGTATCCATGAAGACAAGGCGTTGCAACTGGTCGGAACAACCGATTCCGTCATAGCCAACAACGTTGTGAGCCACAACGTGGCGGATGGAGGGATCGGGGTAGCTGATGATGGACCAGATTCAGTCGGCGGCGATCCCGCCGCACTCACTGCTAGCGCTACTTCTCCCCAGCCGAGCCACGATGTCAGGGTCACGGGGAACGTGATTGTTGACAACACTAACGGATGTGGAATCGTTGTTGCAGGATACGATGTGAACGTGGGAGTCCGAGACATCGAAGTGAAAGATAACCTAGTCGTCGGAGTCACACCAGCTACGCCGGCCCAACTGCCTCCGATTGGGGGACCTTTTGGTGGTCCAGGTGCCTTTTACGGTCAGATAGTAGTTGCTGGCGACGGACCATTCACAACAGTCTCAAACGTACACGTCGTTGGCAATCATCTTGACGGAAGCCTTCTACCAGGAATCGTGCTTCACGCAAACGTATTCGGCGACAACATAACGAACGTCATTATCAAGCACAACATACTCAACGACAATGGATGGTACCCTCCCTTCTTCGTACCCAAGGGCGATACCAACGTCCCGTTCACACCGAACACCACAGGCATAGCAGTCGTTGCTGAGATAGGAATATTCCCCTCGTCTCTCGGACCAGCCCCCACCATAACTCATACGACAATTGACTCCAACACCGTCTCTGGAGACAAGATCGGCGTCTGGCTCTGCGGCACCGACCATACAACGATCTCAGACCTCGACGGAAACTCAACCAGCCCCGAAATCACGTGTCAAGCAGGCGGTAGCTAGAATAGCTACTGTCTCCCCCCTCTATTTTGGAGAGACTGAAACCTTGCCATACAGCATATCCACCTTGCTGACCCGCAATCTTACCGACGTCTTCGGCGAAAACGATCCCGCGCGTCGGCGAAAAGCCATCACAGAGTTTTTTGCGGAAGACTGCGTATTCTACGAGCCTGGAGGCGTTCATCGTGGTCGTGACGAGATCGACCGGGTCGCAGGCAACCTCAGAGCCACTCACGCTGACTTTCGGTACCGGCCAATTGCGCCTCCTGAGGAACTGGGAAACGGTGGACGCATTCGCTGGGTAGAAGGCCGCCCCGGTGAGGCACCGGTCTACGCGGGGACCGATTTCATCATTGCTCGTAACGGACAAATCGCAGCGATCTATCTCTTCTTCGACAAACTGCCCTAACCGCCGATGTTTCGCTTGAATTTCCGTATAGGATGCGACTTTTCGACCGCAAACCACTCTCCGCTACACTTGTTAGGGCAGGTAGACCCTTCGAGACGAACCATCTCGCCCTCCGAGTCGTCCGGATCGCCACGCCTCTTCTCGAAACTTCTCTCAAACTTGACACCACAACTAATGCATCTCAACTCTAGAACGGTCTTACCCAAATCCTCGTCCCTCCGGTGTCGGCCGTGGGACAGGGTTTGAGGGTAATAAACCAGAAAGGGAACCGACAGTACGAAAGAGGTTCAAACTCGGCTAGAGCCGACGAGACGAACCTTCTCCTTCTGAGGTCTCCTTTCGAGATATCCGAAAAGCACTAGGGAAAGTGCTACCATCCCGAGTCCAGTCATGAAACTCATCGAGTTCATCCCAATTCGGAAATTCGATGCAGGTCCACCGGACCCAGGCCGATAACGATCCCCGCCGGCGGCTACTAGCTCGCCCTTATTCGCCTGGCTAGTGGTTTTTGCGTAGGCTATGAATAAGGTGGAGGCTGTTGCCCACATATCACTCCCCTGGAAATTGGGCTCTGTCCATCCGATGACAAGAGATGTGGCGGTGTAGTTCCGAGGATAGGCCGATGCGGGTTGGCTGGAGTGTAAAAGACCGTAGCCGATCTTGGCTGAGACAAGTAAGCTCTGGCCAGGATTAAGGTCTCCGGCTCGCGTCGCTCCCATATCACTTATGACAACTGAAATTGTTTGCGGGCTTACTCCGGTGATGGCCATACTGGTTTGGTTTGTCACGTCAATCGTGGTAGTGTTGGAAAGTCTTACGAAAACGTTGATGGGTCCACCGGACTGAGTCAAGCTCTCACGAACTTTCCAGTCTTGTGGGAGTGTCTCGTTGAGTTTCAGCGACGCAATAGGCACATCTCCAGTGTTTGTTAGGTCGGCCCAGGCCAACAACCCGCCAGGGTTCGTAGCTGTTACTTTGCCATGATTGATGATCACATTGACCATAGGAACTCCCTTAGCGTCTGTTCTGATCGGATTGCCTGAGTCGTCTGTGATGAAGTCTGATGCCCTCAGACTTGACGGGGAAGAGAGTTGGACCTTGACGACAATTCCCGGCCGTGTAAGTGTCCCGAAGTAGGCAAATTCGTTCACTTGATCGATTACCGCTGCCCCTAGAGCAGTTTCGCCTGTGTCGAGGGCGATTGAGCCCGCTCTAGTGAAGTTCGAGAGACGAACCTGAACTACGGTTGCAGGTCCGCAACATATCGGGAGTTCTCGATTGCCATATGTCCCGAAGTATGCGAAGCCACTTTTCTCATCGATGACGGCTGTAGGAAGGCCGTCTTCGCCAGTGGTGAGGTTCAACGCGTCTACTCGTGTAAAGTTTGATAGTCTGATTCTGACGATGGACGCTGGACCGAACTCATTCGTTCCGAAGTATCCAAACCCCCTTGCCGTATCAATGACGGCTGAAGTGAGATCTCCTTCGGAGAGATTCAATGTGAGGAAGCCAGCTAGCGTGAAGGAAGCGAGGCTGACTCTAACAACCACCCCAGGGGCGGATGCGACCCCGAAGTAGGCAAAGCCGTTATTGGGGTCTATGATGGCGGAAGTCAGTCCCCCGTTTGCCGGTGGAGGCAGAGTAAGAGTTCCGTTTAGAGTGAAATCAGACAGCCTAACCCGCGCGATTACGCCGTCGCCGCCGAAATAGGCCAAGCCATTATTGGAATCGATCATCGCAGACTGGATGTAGGCGCCTCCTGCGACATTGGTCAGGTTCAACGTCCCAACCCGGGCAAAATCCGAGAGTCTTACCTTGACCACACTCCCCGGGGATACTGGCGGGAATGAAGGAGCGCGAATTCCGAAATACGCAAAACCATTGGAATCCATTACTACGGCTCCAACCGAGAATTCTCCTGGATTAAGTGGGAGCGTTGCAGCGAGGGTCAAGTCTGCGAGTCTGATCTTTAGAATCGTTGCGGGGATCACGCCCTCAGACGTGCCGAAATAGGCGAAGCCGTTGGCCGAATCAATTACCGCTGCGGAAAGATTATTCGCATTGGATGGAAGAACCAGAGAGCCCGCATTTCTAAGGCCAGCTGTCGGATAAGTAAGAATGGGTAAGATTAGCAGAAGGAAGCTGAAAATGAGCGCCATTTTTCCGTGTTTTCTAAGGAACCGTGATAGCTTCATACGTTCTGAGCAACTCGAGTGATTGCTGAGCCCGCGTAATAAGTCAGGTGGTATGCCAACCTAAGTTTGAACTGGGATGTGCCCTTGTGAGCCTTCCTGAACAGTTGACGTGTGTCGGCTACTGAGGAGGGGGATCGGGTTTTGGTTTTGGCTTGCTAAGATTCGACCAGGGTCGGCCCGTCAAGACGCGTGCTGCGATTACTACGACTATTATGATTACTGTGAGTACAACGATCAGGATTAGCGTTGAGGAAGTTACCAACCCAGAATCAACGCAAAGGCTCGACGCTTGAGCCAGATAAAAGACTCATTTCCCAGCCGGGCGAGACCACGAACATCGTCAAGTGTGGTGCCCGGAGTTGAGACCCTTCTGAGGCTCGCAGAGGGTTCTGGTAACTTGGCTTGAGCTTGACTGGCCTGTTAGCGAGACGGACGTGATTTACGTAGGCTGTACGCCTTCGACGATGAGGACACGATAGTCAGCAGCCTTGAAGCGGTGTTCCCTTGCTTCGCGATAGGCTGGACTGTCATAGTAAGCCTTGGCGTCCGCGACGGTCGGAAATTCTAGGATCACAACTCCCTGAACCTCTGCGCCCTCCAACACTTCATACTTCCCATAAAGAACGCGTGCTCTAATGGGATGACCTTCCATTGCGATACGATTTTTCTGCTTGTAGATTTCGTACTCCTTCTCGTCGCGCATCCTCTCTCGCGTGAACACCATGAATGCAGGCATACTTTTTTCTTCGATTGCGCAGTGGCATTAAACGTCTCTCATGTCTCAGTAAGGTTGACGATCATATAGAATGCGAGTCGAAAACCGACAACAGTTAACGGGGAGAAGTGACCCGACGCTAAGCTACCAGAACCTCGATGAGTCTCTACGCCAATCACTCGCAACCGTCTACGACGGCCGACTCAACAGTGTAATCGAATCTTTGGCCGGGATGGGTCCAAGATACTATTTCCGATTAAACGATCTTGCCGGCAGCCAGCGCGATACTCTGGATAGTATGCGTAACAGTGGACTCGAGGCCGGGTCTCATGAGAAAGTGACAGACGCGGGATACCTTCCAGTCAAAGAATCGACAGTCCCATTGAACGAGAAGCAGGTCCAAGCAGACCGATACGCAGCAGAAGCGGTAATGCAGGGCGCACACCTCTACGCAAGGGGAGTTAGGAACTGCGAGAAACTGAAGGCCGGAATGACAGTAACAGTCGTCGACAGGAACGGGACCCCGGTCGGGTCAGGCATAGCACGCCAGAGCGAAACCAGCATCTTAACGTACCATCAGGGTATCGCCGTGGAGATTCTGCACAGCCGATTCCTCCTTCCTCACATGCGAGAAACATCCTGGTACGAGGCCGGCCTCATCCATCTGCAATCGCTTCCCGCTATGGTGACGTGTCAGGTTCTGGATCCGAAGCCCGACGAGACGATTGTCGACCTCAACTGCGCGCCCGCCGGGAAGATGTCGTATCTCTGCCAGCTGACGAAGAATAAGGCGAGGATTATTGGTTTTGACAGAAACGAGGAGAAGATAGAGAAAGCACGCGAACATTTGCAAAGACTACGATGCGAGAACTATCAGCTCATCGCCCACGATTCTAGATACGCGCATCTGGATTACAAGTTCAACGCTGACAGAGTCTTGGTCGATCCTCCCTGCACTGGATTGGGGGTGATGCCAAAGCTGTCCATCGAAACAACCGGGAAAGATATCGAGAATCTCTCATCCTACCAGAAACAGTTCATGACCACTGCCGCAGCCCTAGTCAAAGAGGGTGGAACGGTAGTCTACAGCGTCTGCACGGTTACGGGAGAGGAATGCGAACAGGTCGCGAGCTTCGCGGAAGAAAAGCTGGGACTCGTGAAGGTTGATGCGAGCCCGATGGTGGGACGTGCAGGTCTCGATTCGGAGAAGCTGACTCAGAGATTCGATCCCGAGCTAGACGGGGCCGGCTTTTTTATCGCCAAATTCGTAAAACAGTAAGGAGCGCCGGTGATGCCATCCCATGGGAGGAAGAAGGTTCTACGATTCTTCTTCAAGACTACCACTAGTAGGTAATCGTGAATGTGTACTGATTATTTGTCGACGTAACAATCGTCACGGTATAGGTAAACCCCTTCTGGAAGGTGAACGCCGTACCATCAATTAGTATGTTGACTGGGATAGCCGCGGCTGGAGGAATGGTTGGTCCTCGCCAGTTGCTATTGGCATATTGGGCACCATTGGAATCCTTGACGTAGTACGCAATAAGGGCCACGGGGTCGACGCCTCCCCAGCTGATGTTCAGCGTGACATTAGTTGATGAGTTGAACTGGTCAGAATCCAAGTTGAGTGTCACATGAGGGCAAGGATTCTGCACGCATGGATACCAAGGACTCGAAGGACTCGAAGAGCCATTGCAACCACAAGAGATAGGCTGAGTATAGAACGCTAGGAGAGTCCCGAAAGAGGCCACGCCTACAAGAACAATTACAACGGCACCAATAGTCTTCTTGTCCATCGAACTCTGACAAAGCCAGATGCCAAACCGGAATAATAGAGAGGTCGAACTTTGCCAGCAAAAGTTCAGTCACAAGGCTATTGTCGCAAGTCAGGTTTGTGTCGGTCGTAGTCCAATCGTTTATTGTCTTGCAATGATCTTCTCGGAAGAATCTTGGAAACGGTACAGATAGGGTTCGCACTCTGACCCGGAGTATTCTCCACTCAAGAGATCAAGAAGTTGGGCGCCTAGCTTCCTCGAAGGAAAGCGTCCCGTGCAACGTCCAGTGACTTCGAGTAGTCGAAGCTGAATGTTGAATCGTACGGTATGTGCAGTTTTGCGTAGAGTCCTTTGACGATTATCCTCTCCAGCATTACAGACGCATTCCCAAACGTTGAGGACAGCGATCTGTCCAGCTCTCTCGGATTAGCCATGTCGTCCAGGAAACCCTTTGAAACCAGAATCGATAGGACGTCCTTACCCATAGTATCCATGATCGACTCGCAGATGCTATCAGCGAGAAGAGAAACGAAAGCCTTCTCGTCGGAGTTCATCGAATCTTCCTCGCGGAAGTTCGTGGCCAGTTCCGCATGACCAGAAGACCTTGCGAGCCTCGAACTCGTCTCTCTCCCACCTCAGGTTATGATATTCTGACGACCGATCACGAAAATTAGCGCCGTGTTACCGAAGTCGCTACGCGAAAAGTTCAGAATCAGTAGTTCATCAACGAATATGAAGTCCTTGAGATAGCTCATCTTGGATTCAAGGTTAAGACGCCCAACTCTCCAATCCCGAAGCCTAGGAGATCGTCACATGCCAGGGTTAAGATGGTCGGAACTGGGAATCCCGATCAGGGTGTCATCTCTCCTGGGAATAGTTTCCGGGGGAATTGGGATAATAGCGCTCAGCTTTCTGGCAATCCAGGAATACTACTACGTTCAAACCGTCCTCGCTTTGCTCTTTCCACTGTTACTGATTCCGCTTCTCACGGGCCTATCGCTCCTATTCCTTTCGCTCACAAACGAGCAAAGGGGTGCTCTGGGTTTTATCTGCCTCGTCAGTTCATTGCTTATCATGGTCGCCGATTACTTCCTTCTCTTCTTCGCTTATTGCCTTGCAGTTCACTCAACCTGTTCATGAAGCGCGAAACTTGGCACAATTCGACCCGTTTCTTCGACGACTAACTCAAGCCAAGGAATCTATTGTACAGTCCGGCCTGAAAGAAGCGATCATCCTCCATCACGACGAAGCTGACGGCCTCTGCTCCGCAGCCCTCACAAAACTCGCGATCGAGAAGCTATGGATTGAGACGCGACTCATCTGTCTCGACAAGCTCTACCCTGAAGTTGTCAAAGATGTCGAAGGAGGCTCACGTCGCATAGTAGTCTTCTCGGACTTGGGCTCCGGGCACGTTCAATTGCTGGAGCGCCAGAACCAGTCAAAGAGCATTCTTGTCATCCTGGACCATCACGACACATCCACTAGTAGAGATCCCTTGGTTCACAACCTGAACCCTGAACTCAACGGATTCTCCGGAGAAAAAGACGCATCCTCCTCAACCGTCGCCTATCTGTTCGCCAAAACCGTAGACCCCTCACTCGTCACCTTTGCACCTCTTGCCATCATAGGGTCCGAAGAGATACCTGGCGAAGCTCAAAGTCTCAACAAGATCTCCATACAAGACGCCGAGAAAACGGGAGCGGTTAAACGGACCCCGAGTGGAGCTGTCAAGTTCGACGGAGCCGTGCATTGGCTCTCTCCGTCACGAGCCTCTTCCATACTGAACGTTCTCGGGTCCGTAGGCTACTATCGCGGCGGCCCACAACTCGGACTGCAAGCATGCATCAAAGGATTCGACAAACAAATCTTGGACACAGCAAAGGGACTTGAAGAAGAGAGGAAAAATGCGAACCAGCGAATGATCGAGAAGATCCGCAAGGAGGGTCTATCCCAGAAGAAGAATGTCCAATCGTTCCATGCCGGAGAGAATTACAATGGAATGAGTGGAAAAGTTGTCGGAAGCTTCTCCTCCTATCTCAGCTACCAGAGACTCGTCAACCCTGTCAAGTACCTGATAGGAATGATGAACGTACCACCAGACATACCAGGATGGGGCAGACTCCCAACACCACTGATCAAAGCCTCGGGACGAGTGCCCCGCCCACTCGCGAAGATGATAGAGAGCGGCAAGCGGCCACCACTATCCAAGATACTGCCAGACGCATCCGAGAAGATGGGTGGATTCGGTGACGGCCACACAGTAGCCGCCTCGGGAGTCTTTCCAGTCGGCCGGGAGGAAGCGTTCCTAGAAGCGTTGGACTCCCTTGCTACAAAGGCCGCAAGTTAGTTCCGAAAGGCTTCTGTTCACTTGGGACTAGTAGGTGGAGGTTGCGCTGGGGCTTGGTTGAAGTCGAAACAGTCTGACATGTCGTCGGACGCTTTGTCTCGGTTGTTGATGGGGGGTAGGCTGAATGTTGATTCGCAGAACTTGACGAGACTAACGTGGGAGTGCTGTGCTTTGGAAATATATCCTCTTCGAGTGTAGGGGCTGAGTACTATGCAGGGGACACGGGAGCCGTACCGGAACTGTGTTCCCCTGTACGAAGGAACTGGAGTCGAGTTTGTCCAGGATTCAACGTTGGGAGGGTTGACGTGGTCGTACCAGCCTCCCCAATCATCCCATGTGATGAAGACTGCTGTTTTGGGCCAGAGCCCTCCCTTCACGATCGCGTTGACTTGATCTACAGTCCACTGCATCCCAACAGTCACGTTTCCAGCCGTCCCCGTGGAGCCTGAATGGGGAGGATGCTCGTCAAACTGGCTCGAAGCGTAGACCCATGAAACACTAGGCAGCTTTCCCGCACCCGCATCTATCTTGAAACGATCGCTAGTATAGTCCTTGGTTCCTTTGACGCCGGTGATGTACTTGAAGGCGTATCCGCCGTAGTTTCCCCACGTTAGACCCTTCTTCTCAAGGCTGAGCGGAAGCGACGCTGTGAGATTGGCCTGGTCGCCAGGCCGCGGATTGTCTATGAAAGGCGAGTCAGCAGCTATCACCATTAGATGGTTCGGAGTTGAGGGTCCAGCGACGTCTGTGAAGTAGCGGTCGCAGAGCGTGAACTGTTTAGCGTATGCGAAATATGCTGGTATGTCTGTTTGAACGAACTGTTGACGGACGCTTGTCGTGTCACGTGTCAGCCAGGCGCTGTGACGGTGGTCGGGGTCACGGGGTGGTGGATTGGGCGAGCGGGGCAGCTGAATCCCGTCAGCGCCGGGGAAGGTTCCGAAGTAATTGTCGAACGTGTGGTTTTCCTTGAAAATGATGACCACGTGCTCAATACTGCCGCCGGACAGACCGGAAGCTATGCGACTCGGCATGACTAGATGAGATAGCGTCTGGACCGGATTTATGACAGCGCTAGATATTCTAGGGGTCTGCGTTAATCGTGGCTCTTTCTAGTCTTAGTTCCTGTGCCTGTTTGCTTCTCGATGCTTCGGAGGTTGATCTCTCTGACGAACGCTTCCGTGATGACATCAAGCGAGTCAATCTTCTCCTGCATCAGAACATCGGTTATTTTGAGTGGATGATCAGGTATGAGCTCGTTGTCGTTGGATGCGACGAAGTGTTCCCAGTTTATTCCCACGTCGAGAACCGAATCTGCAAGCTGCTCGTCGGTTAGAGTCGCGGTCCTTGCCGTGTTAACGAAGCTCTGAAACTCCTCATCGGGGACCTGCAGATCTGCTACAGTCCGAATCGGCTTAGGAGTCGTTCCCCCGAGCTCGTGTGCAAGAGTGTAGCCGAGAAAAGTAAAATTCTCGATCTCGGTAAAGTGTTTCATCCGTATCTCTAGAGGAGTATCTCCTGTTGGGTTAGAGTCTGGAAAGTCTGAGATCTGTGGGGCACCTGTCTGCGGATCGTTGAACCGGAAAACTCTTGAAAGCATCAACGGGTTCGAAGGAGTAGCGGTTCTACTAGAGGTCTCTAC
>Ga0210404_10000619_pt1 | contig 17199 bp, 9 predicted proteins | sample IncBWH28MmetaG_FD_155455 | JGI IMG/M metagenome (GOLD analysis project Ga0210404, IMG submission 155455) | Forest soil microbial communities from Barre Woods Harvard Forest LTER site, Petersham, Massachusetts, United States - Inc-BW-H-28-M | ecosystem: Environmental > Terrestrial > Soil >... | reverse complement strand
TTCCTGATTCTTCCCCACCAGTTCCATATTCAGCTGCAGCAGCAATTCCGCTTTCCCGGCCAACTCTTCCGTGCGCTCGAGCACGCGCTGCTCCAGTTCGCGATTCAGCGTTTCGAGCTGCCGCGTCTTACGGTGCAACTCGGCGAATACCCGGACTTTCGCGCGCAGGAGTTCTGGAACCACCGGAACCGAAATGTAATCGACGGCACCGTGCTCATACCCTTTGAGCTGGTCCAGGTCGGTTAAATGCACCGCCGAAACGAAAATGATTGCGGTCCTCTGAAAACGCGGGTGCTGGCGAATCATCGCAGCCAGTTGAAAGCCGTCGAGCTCCGGCATGCTCACATCCATCAGCACGACGGCAACGTCGTTTTTCAGCAGAACCTCGAGTGCCTCCTTCGCCGAATTGGCTTTGATCAGGTTTTCGCCAAGTCCGCCGAGCATGACCTCATAGCTGAGCAGCTTGGCCGGCTGATCATCCACCATGAGGATATTGACTTTCTCGTTTGTGCCCATGAGTCCTGCTAGTCCTCTCGGCCCAGGTCTGGCTCGTCAAAACGCGCGCCACGGCAGACTGCTACCGGTGAAGCCACATACGCAGCGACGAAAGCAGTTGCTCGGTATTGACGGGTTTGGCCAGGTATTCGGACGCTCCCGCCTCCAGACATTTCTCGCGGTCCCCCTTCATCGCTTTTGCGGTCAGTGCAATGATCGGCAAGCGCCGGAACGAAGAGTTCTGCCGGATCACCTGCATGGTCTCGTAGCCGTCCATCTCCGGCATCATAATGTCCATCAATACGATCGCAATATCCGGCGTCGATTCGAGCTTGGCGATCGCTTCCCGGCCGGTTCCGGCAGTGATCACTGTCATCCCCCGACGTTCAATAACACTGCTAAGGGCAAAAATGTTGCGCACGTCATCGTCCACTACCAGCACTCTCTTTCCCACCAGGGCATCGTCAGAGTGGTGCAACCGGTCGAGCAGTCTCTGTTTTTCCACTGGAAGATCGGCGACCACGCGGTGCAGGAACAATGCGGTCTCATCCAGCAGGCGTTCCGGTGACTCTACCCCTTTGACCACAACGCTGCGGGCCAGCGAGTGCAGACGGGCATCCTCCTCCGGGGAAAGTTCCTTGCCCGTAAAGACTACGACGGGCAGGTCGCTCAGTGACGGCGTGTCACGGAAGCGTTCCAATACGTCAAAGCCTGATATGTCGGGCAGACGCAAGTCAAGAACCACACAGTCGAACGCGTGCTCGTTAACGGCTCGGATTGCATCCGCACCCGTAGCCGCGACCGTAACGTCGATGTCGTCATAACCTAACAGCTCCTTGATACTGAGCTGTTCGGCCGGATTATCTTCCACCACCAGCAATCGCTTCCGCCGTGGAGCTGAATATTCCTTGATGCGAGTCAATGCTGTCTCCAGCCCCTCCGGCGAGGTGGGTTTTGTAACAAACGCAAACGCGCCCCGCGCCAAGCCGTGGTGCCGGTCTTCGTCCAGCGTCAGCATCTGAACCGGAATGTGCCGGGTTGCCGGATCTTGCTTCAAGTGGTTCAGGACCGTCCAGCCCAGCATATCGGGCAGGAAAACGTCCAGGGAGACTGCGGTCGGGTGGTACTCCTGGGCGATCGCGAGGGCTTCCGCGCCCCGGGTGGCCACCAGAACTTTGAAACCCTTGTCCCGAGAGAGATCACACAACACGCGCGCATAGTGAGGATCATCTTCCACAATCAGCAAGATTGCATCGTCCGGCTGCAGGTTTTCCCGGTCATCGGGAATTTTTTCGACCGGATGTTCCACCACAGATAACGGTGCCGGGGAAACGGACGGAGACTTTCGCTCGAACGCGGCGGCGACGGCCGTCGACGGACCTACATACGTCTGGGGCAAATAGAGAGTGAACGTGCTGCCCCGGCCCGGAGCGCTGCGCAGCTGGATTTCCCCGCCCAGCAGACTGGCCAGCTCGCGGCTGATCGCCAGCCCCAGGCCCGTGCCGCCGTATTTGCGGCTGGTGCCGGCATCTGCCTGCTGGAAAGCCTCGAAGATGATCCGCTGCTTTTCCAGTGGAATGCCAATGCCGGTATCGGCAACCTCAAAGGCCACCACAGACGCCGCCTTGCCCAGGATCGGGTGACCCTCGGTCCAACCGCTCCTGGCCAGAGAGACAGACAGGCGGACACCTCCGATTTCCGTGAACTTAAAAGCATTGGACAGCAGATTCTTCAATACCTGCTGCAGCCGCTTCGAGTCGGTGACCACACTCCGAGTAAGGTGGGGATCGGCCTGCACCTCGAAGTTGAGATGCCGGTTTTCTGCCTCGTGCCGGAACGGACGTTCCACCGCGTCCAGCAGGCTGGCGAAGTAGACTTCCTCCGCTTCCACAGAGACGGTTCCAGATTCGATTTTCGACAAATCAAGAATGTCCGTGATCAGGTTCAGCAAGTCTGTTCCGGCGCCATGAATCGTGCGCGAGAACTCAACCTGTTTTGGTGTCAGGTTGCCATCCGGGTTATCGCTGAGCTGCTGCCCGAGCACCAGAATGCTGTTGAGCGGTGTCCGCAATTCGTGAGACATGTTGGCCAGGAATTCGGACTTGTATTTCGAAGTCAGAGCCAATTCCTTGGCCTTTTCTTCCAGGGCTCGCCGTGCCTGCTCGATTTCCTGGTTCTTGCGTTCAACCTCAACGTTCTGTTCGGCAAGCTGCTGCGCTTTCTGGGCGAGCTGCTCGTTCGTCTGCTGCAACTCTTTCTGCTGCATCTGAAGTTCGGTGGCCAATTGCTGGGACTGCTTCAACAGTCCTTCGGTCTGCATGGTGGCCTCGATACTGTTGAGCACGATACCGATGCTGGCCGTGAGCTGCTCAAGAAATGCCAGTTGGGAGGTTGTAAAGTTGCTCAACGAGGCCAGCTCAATAACCGCTTTGACGCGGTCTTCAAACAGCACGGGGAGCACGATAACGTTTCGTGGAACGGCTTCGAACAAACCCGAGCGAATGGAAATCGTGTTTGGAGGCAGTTCCGAGATGAGCATCCGCCGTTTTTCTGCGGCGCATTGTCCCACCAATCCCTCGCCGATCTTTAACCGCCGGAGATGTCCATCCTCGCCGTCGCCGGCAAACGCCGAGAGCAGCACCATCTCCGCCGATTCCTCGCCTCCCATCTGGTAGATCACGCCTTGTTGAGCGCTTACCAGAGGCGCCAGCTCCGACAGGAGCATGCGTCCCACAGTGGCGAGATCGCGTTGCCCCTGCAACATTCCAGTGAAGCGGGCCAAATTCGTCTTGAGCCAGTCCTGCTCCGTGTTGCGATCCGTGGTGAGCCGGAGGTTGCCGATCATAGTGTTGAGGTTGTCTTTCAAGTCGGCGACTTCGCCGCTCGCTTCCACCTGAATGGAACGCGTCAAGTCGCCCTTGGTAACCGCTGTGGCAACCTCAGCGATGGCCCGCACCTGGTTGGTCAGATTGTCGGCCAGCAGGTTCACGTTGCCGGTGAGATCCTTCCACGTACCTGCGGCGCCGGGCACGTTGGCCTGGCCGCCGAGCCGCCCTTCGACACCGACCTCGCGGGCGACGGTTGTAACCTGGTCGGCGAAGGTCGCCAGCGTATTCGTCATGTTGTTGATGGTTTCGGCCAGCGCGGCAACCTCGCCCTTCGCATTCACGGTCAGCTTCTGAGTCAGCTCGCCATTAGCGACGGCAGTCACCACTTTGACGATGCCGCGCACCTGTTCCGTCAGGTTGGCGGCCATAACGTTCACGTTGTCGGTGAGGTCCTTCCACGTCCCAGCCACTCCTGGCACCTGCGCCTGCCCGCCGAGCTTGCCCTCAGTACCCACTTCGCGAGCCACACGCGTTACTTCGGCTGCGAAAGCGTTGAGCTGATCCACCATCGTGTTGATAGTGTTCTTCAGTTCGAGGATTTCACCCTTCACGTCCACTGTGATCTTGCGTGATAAATCGCCGCGGGCCACGGCCGTGGTGACTTCAGCGATGTTTCGCACCTGGCCGGTGAGGTTTCCGGCCATCGCGTTCACGGAGTCGGTGAGATCCTTCCAGGTCCCGGCCACGCCCGACACATTGGCCTGTCCGCCGAGACGGCCTTCGCTACCAACCTCGCGTGCCACGCGCGTTACTTCAGCGGCGAACGACCGGAGTTGCTCGACCATCGTATTTAGCGTTTCCTTCAGCTGCAGGATTTCGCCGCGCACATCCACCGTGATTTTCTTCGATAGATCGCCGTTCGCGATAGCCGTCGCGACTTCGGCGATGTTACGCACCTGGCCGGTAAGGTTGCTGGCCATGAAGTTTACGTTGTCCGTAAGATCCTTCCAAGTTCCGGCGACGCCCGGAACCTGCGCCTGCCCGCCCAGTTTTCCGTCGGTACCGACTTCGCGTGCCACACGGGTCACTTCGCCAGCGAACGCGTTGAGTTGGTCTACCATCGTGTTAATGGTGTTCTTGAGCTCGAGAATTTCTCCCTTCACGTCGACTGTGATCTTGCGCGACAAGTCGCCGCGGGCCACTGCGGTCGTGACTTCGGCGATGTTACGCACCTGACCGGTGAGGTTTCCGGCCATCGAATTGACCGAATCCGTGAGATCCTTCCATGTACCGGCGACGCCAGGCACGTTGGCTTGTCCTCCCAGGCGCCCTTCGGTGCCGACTTCACGAGCCACACGGGTCACTTCGCCCGCGAACGCGTTGAGCTGATCGACAGTTGTGTTGATCGTCTCCTTCAGAAGAAGGATTTCACCGCTCACGTTCACCGTGATCTTCTTCGAGAGGTCGCCGCTGGCAATCGCCGTGGACACTTCGGCGATGTTGCGTACCTGGCCCGTCAAATTGCTGGCCATCGAGTTGACCGAGTCCGTAAGGTCCTTCCAGGTGCCGCCCACTCCAGGCACTTGGGCCTGGCCGCCGAGTTTGCCGTCAGTACCCACTTCACGCGCCACGCGGGTCACTTCCGACGCAAACGAACGCAACTGGTCGACCATCGTGTTGATGGTGTCCTTGAGTTCGAGAATCTCGCCCTTCACGTCGACTGTAATCTTGCGCGACAAATCGCCGCGGGCCACGGCTGTCGCGACCTCAGCAATGTTTCGCACCTGGCCCGTAAGGTTGCTGGCCATGAAGTTCACGTTGTCCGTGAGATCCTTCCACGTGCCGGCCACACCGGGCACCTGCGCTTGCCCGCCCAGCTTGCCTTCCGTACCCACTTCGCGCGCCACGCGCGTCACTTCGCCGGCGAACCCGTTGAGTTGGTCGACCATCGTGTTAATGGTGTTCTTGAGCTCGAGAATTTCACCTTTCACGTCGACCGTGATCTTGCGCGACAAATCGCCGCGGGCCACAGCGGTCGTGACCTCGGCAATGTTGCGCACCTGACCAGTGAGGTTCCCAGCCATCGAGTTAACCGAGTCCGTAAGATCTTTCCATGTTCCGGCGACACCCGGCACGTTGGCTTGTCCTCCCAGGCCTCCTTCAGTGCCGACTTCGCGGGCCACGCGCGTTACTTCGCCGGCGAAGCGGTTGAGCTGATCCACCATCGTGTTTAGCGTCTCTTTAAGTTGCAAAATCTCGCCGCGGACATCGACAGTGATCTTTCGCGAGAGATCGCCATTGGCGATCGCGGTCGCGACTTCGGCGATGTTTCGTACCTGGCCGGTAAGGTTGCTGGCCATGAAGTTCACGTTGTCTGTCAGGTCCTTCCAGGTGCCGCCCACACCGGGCACCTGCGCTTGCCCGCCCAACTTGCCTTCCGTACCCACTTCACGCGCCACGCGGGTTACCTCGCCGGCGAACGCATTCAGCTGATCGACCATCGTGTTGATGGTGTCCTTGAGTTCGAGAATTTCACCCTTCACATCCACCGTGATCTTGCGCGACAAATCGCCGCGAGCTACGGCTGTGGTGACTTCGGCGATGTTCCTCACCTGCGCCGTCAAGTTACCGGCCATGGCATTGACCGAGTCCGTAAGATCCTTCCACGTACCAGCCACGCCCACGACAACGGCCTGGCCACCCAGCTTGCCATCTGTACCCACTTCGCGCGCCACGCGCGTCACTTCCGACGCAAACGAGCGCAACTGGTCAACCATGGTGTTGATGGCTTCTTTAAGTTGGAGAATTTCGCCGCGCACATCGACCGTGATTTTGCGGGAAAGATCGCCGCTGGCCACGGCGGTTGCGACTTCAGCGATGTTGCGAACCTGGCCAGTGAGGTTACTGGCCATCGAGTTAACTGAGTCCGTGAGGTCTTTCCACGTGCCGGCCACGCCTGGCACCTGCGCCTGCCCACCTAGTTTGCCGTCCGTGCCTACCTCGCGCGCCACGCGCGTCACCTCGGCGGTGAAGACGCTAAGCTGTTGAATCATGGTGTTGACGATGTCGGCGGAGCGCAAGAACTCGCCTTCCAGCGGCCGGCCATCCACGTCCAGACGCACCGTTTGGGTCAGGTTGCCCTGAGCGACGGCCGCGATGGCGCGGGTTACACCCTCCGTTGGCCGGAGCAAGTCTTCAACCAGTGTATTAATGGAGACTTCCATCTCGCCCCACGCCCCTCTGGACTCATGGAAGCGGGTACGCTCGCGTGTCCTTCCTTCTTTACCTACTACCTGCCCAACGCGCTTTAGTTCCTGCGCCATCTGCTGGTTGGCGGCAACAATGGAATTGAAAGTATCGGCAATTTTCCCCGCCAGTCCGGTCCAGGAGCCTGGAAGGCGCACGGAAAAGTTGCCATCCCGCATAGTCTGCAGGCTGGCCAGAATCATGCTCAGATCGGCCGAGACCGGCTCGGCCAGAGCAGTATTCCCGTTGTTCTTATTCTCGGGGCGTTCATCGGTTGCGCCGTTCGCGACGGCAGTCGCCGAGTGCTGGCTGTTTCTCTTCATTACTCTTCTCCTGGACTGAGGCGAGTGAACCCCGGGGTTCACACGCAGGGTGTTACGAGCGAACTCGCTGACGAAATCATGTTAGCGCAAAATATCCGGCGAACAGGAATCTGGGGGAATCGACAGGCTGAGACGATTGGTACCATGGAACACTGAGCTTGACTCTAGGGTGTTTCCTGTAGGAGCCCAGCTGCAACAAGCTTTGCCCACGCACCAGAGCCTGCCAACCAACGCGCCGTCCTCCGACGGTTAGTTTTCGCCGCCGAAGCCTAGGGTGATTCCCGTATGTTCCCAGCACCTTTGGGTCATTAATCTGGGACATTCATCAGGAACCTATTCGGAAAACCTGCAGAGATGGGGACTCACACAGCTCGGCGGACTATAGCGAGTCGGGGGCTGCTGACCCGGCCAAGGCGAGACTGCGCGAACTGGAGGAAACGTGCGAATAACCACAGTCGTGCTACGGCATACTCTTTCAATCTGCAGAAGGCACTAGGGGCACTTGCTTTTGCTCAGCGCTTGCGCGAAGCTCCTTCACATTCACCGTGGGAGGTCCAGTCATGCGCCTGTTAAGTGTCCGGCTAATTGTTTCTCTCATTTTCGGCATCACACTGGTCTCTTTAGGTTTCTCCTACTACGAGGTCGTGGGAGAAAAGCGGGCTTTGCGTGGCGACCTCGAACGGCGCGCTGAAGTACTCGGCGAAAGCGTCGCAGGCAATGTCGAGAAATCGTGGGAGTCCGGATCGGAGCGGGGATTGCAGCGACTGGTGCAGCGCTTCGGCAACCGCGAACACCTGCTGGGGGTCGCCGTCTACGATCGGCAGGGCAGGCTGGTGGCGATCACTTCCGAGCTAAGCGAATTCCTAAAAACGATGCCGCAGGACGTGGCCCGCGCCATGGCGGAGGGTCACGGAAAGAGCTCGTTCGTCCGCGTGGGCAATGATTCGATACACATTTTTGCTTTGCCCCTGCAGCGTCAGGTCGAGGTGGTGGGTGGACTTGCAGTAGTTCACGATGTTAATTACATCCGTGCCCAAACCCTTCGCGCGTGGCGCCAGGCCTTTCTAAGGGTCCTCGCCCAGGTCTTCCTCATTGTTTTCATCACGCTGCTGATCGTGCGCTGGAGCATCGCCGGCCCCATCGCACGAGCCGCGCAATGGATGCGCGCGCTTCGCACGGGCAGAATCTCCTCACGCCAGCAAATGCCCGATCTTGATCTATTCAGGCCGCTGGCGCGGGAAGTGGTCACCATGGCGGAAAGCCTCAGTCAGGCCCGCAGCGCCGCAGAAAATGAGGCCCGCTTGCGCGAAGCCTCCGAATCCATGTGGACGGCGGACCGGCTGGCAGTGCAAGTGCAGACTCGTCTTGACGGCAGCCGCCTTTTTGTCGTGTCGAATCGCGAGCCCTACCTGCACCAGCGGAATGGCAAATCGCTCGAAGTGGTTGTGCCGCCGAGCGGCCTGGTGACCGCTCTGGAGCCGGTGCTCGACGCCTGCGACGGAACCTGGATAGCACACGGCAGCGGAGACGCCGATCCCGAAGTTGTGGACACGCACGATCGGCTGCGCGTCCCTCCCGACGACCCTCGCTATACACTGCGTCGAGTGTGGTTGAGCAAAGAAGAAGAGGAAGGTTATTACTACGGGTTTGCCAATGAAGGTCTCTGGCCCCTCTGTCATATCGCTCACACGCGCCCAATTTTTCGAGCGCAGGATTGGCAACACTATCAGGAGGTCAATCGCAAGTTCACCGCTACGGTACTCGAAGAGATCGAGGACACTCCGAAGCCCGTGGTGCTGGCCCAGGACTATCACTTTGCGTTGCTCCCCCGGATGATCAAGGAGAAAAGGCCAGACGCGCGCGTGGCCATTTTTTGGCATATTCCGTGGCCCAACCCGGAAGCCTTCGGCATCTGCCCCTGGCAGCGCCAATTGGTAGATGGACTATTGGGAGCGGACCTCGTCGGATTTCACATCCAGTCGCACTGCAACAACTTCCTGCAGACGGTGGACCGGGTTGTGGAATCACGCGTGGACTGGGAACACTTCGCGGTCTTGCGCCAGAGCCACCGGACCATCGTCCGGCCTTTCCCGATCAGCGTCGACCTCACCGATGATGAATCAATCGAGAGCGACAACCATAGAGTCAACTACCTTGAACGGTCCTCGTTGATGCGCAGCCTGGGCGTGGAAGCGGCGTTCATGGGGATCGGCGTCGATCGCGTCGACTATACCAAGGGAATCCCGGAGCGCTTTCGGGCGATCGAACGATTTCTGGAAAAATATCCCAGCTATCAGGGCAAATTCACATTCGTGCAGATTGGAGCGCCCAGTCGCACTCACATTAAACGCTATCACGACCTTCTGGCAGAGGTGGAAGCTGAAGCGGAACGAATCAATTGGCGCTTTCAGACCAGCAAGTGGAAACCCATCGTATTTCTGAAGCGGCAGCACAGCCACGAAGAGATCAACCGCTACTACAGCGCAGCCGACCTTTGTCTGGTGACGTCTTTGCACGACGGCATGAATCTGGTTGCGAAGGAGTTTCTCGCCGCGCGGCGCGACGAACGCGGCGTATTGATCTTGAGCCAATTCACTGGCGCCGCCCGCGAACTGCGGGACGCCTTGCTGGTGAACCCCTACGATATCGATCAGACTGCCGAAGCAATCCGGGCCGCCTTGGAGATGGAACCGGAAGAGAAGCAATTGCGCATGCACCGCATGCGCAGGATCGTTAAGGAACACAACATTTACCGCTGGGCGGGGAATCTGATCACGGAACTCTGCGAGCTCAGGCTCGACGTTCCCGATACTCAAGAGAAGTCTCACGAGAGCGTGGGCGCGGCGTGATTCACGCGTGCCGAGAGTATTTAGCAATTCAGGAGGAAGGGTTTGAACCGGGACGCGAAGCCTCAAATTGAATCCCCTCTTAAGAGCTGTCGCCGAAGCACCTCGATCATTACTCATGCTTGACTACGACGGCAATGACACGATCATGGCGGTGAACGCGTGACCAGCGCACTTGCACCAAACCTTCCGCGTACTCCGGTGAAGCCTTTTTACTTCAACACTTCGGCCCATCTCCTGCGGATTACCCGGCAGAAATCGAGCACACTCGCCGAGTTCCTGGACGCTCTGCGAGAATGTCCCGAAGGCTCAATCTTTCAGCACAGTTTTCAAACCCTGGAGGAGCATCACTTCATTCGAGAAGGCTTCTCCAACGACTTCGCTCACTGGGCGCTATCGGCCTGCAATGAGCCCAGCCTGGCGGAAGAGTTGGCCAGCGTGGACGTGCGTGAGTTCACGTCGGTGGCGGAGTTGCGCGAGCGGTTTGTCCAGATCGTGCAGACCTTCCTGCAACGCTCCCCGGCCGCCGGTACACGGATTGCCCGGGAAACCTTCTATTTCTGCGCCTCCGACTCCGTCGTTATTCCCACCAGTTTCATGGCCCATACACTGCGCGAGTTCGCGGAAGGTCTGCGGGGCGTAAGTGTGCACTGCATACATCACCACTTCATCGAGGCCCGCCTCAGGCTCAAGCTGATGTCCAACGATTTCTCCCAATGGTTGTACGAGGATCTGGGTCTTACGGAAGCAGCTCGGCAGTTGAATCGGATCGACATCTACACTGGGACCCTAGAAGACGTTCGCGACCAAATTATTCGGATCGTGGAGAGAGCGCTCATCTAGTACGCGCGTGCAGATTATATGGAACCTGTCGAACCGCAAACCGAAAGTGACGTGGCCGCAAGAGAAAACCAGCCGGACGGTGGCGTCCCTTCTTCAGCGCCAGGGAGGCTCGAGCGACGGAAGCGATCCCGGACCTGGGAGACTCCCCCGGCCCCGGTTCCTCCGCCACGTCTGGATGACTACAAAAACATTGTCGGCGCGGCGGACCTCGATGAATTGAAGTTTCTCGCGCAGGACCTGAAAGGCAAAACGGTGAAGATGGTGAACTCCACCGCGGTAGGTGGGGGAGTCGCCGAGATGCTCAATCAAATGGTTCCGCTGCTCAATGACGTAGAAGTAAAGACCCACTGGGAAGTCATCACGGGAGGAAACGACTTCTTCGAGGTCACAAAAGCGTTTCACAATGCGTTACAGGGCAGCGATTACAAGCTTACGCAGCACGCTCGCGACGTTTTTCTGGTGCACAACGAACAAAATCGCCAGCGCATCGAGTTTTCCGAAGATGTCATCGTGATTCATGACCCGCAGCCCGCCGGGCTCATTCGGGATCGCCAGGGGTCTCGGAGGTGGGTATGGCGTTGCCACATCGATTTGTCCAATCCCAATCCGGACGTATGGGGTTTCCTTCGGCCGTTCATCGAACAATACGACGCAGCGATTTTCTCTGCACAGTCGTTTACGCGCCAATTGCCGATTCCTCAGTATTTGTTTTATCCCTGCATCGATCCGCTCTCCGAGAAAAATAAGGAGCTCGAGGACAGTTTTGTGCAGCAAGTATGTGACGAATTCGGGATCGATCGCTCCCGCCCCATCGTCACTCAAGTCTCGCGTTTCGACCGCGCCAAGGATCCAGTCGGCGTCATCCAGGCCTTTAAGCAGGCCCGCAAATACGTGGATTGCCAGTTGGTAATGGCCGGCGGAGGAGCCACTGACGATCCCGAGGGGGCCGCGGTCCTGAAGGAGGTTAAGGAGGCTGCCGGCGAGGATCCAGACATCATTATTCTTGACCTGCCTCCCTGGTGCGCCCTGGAAATCAATGCTCTGCAGCGGGCTTCGACGCTGGTCGTGCAGAAGTCGATAAGAGAAGGCTTTGGGTTGACCGTAACCGAGGCGCTCTGGAAAGGGAAACCGACAATCGCCGGAGCGGTCGGGGGCATTCCAAATCAAATCATCCACAAGTTAACGGGAGTGCTGGTGCATTCGGTGGAAGGTTGCGCTTATCAGATCCGGTATCTCTTGACCCACCCGGATTTCGCCAGACAACTTGGCCAGAACGGCCACGAGCATGTCAAAGAAAACTTCCTGATGACAACCAACGTCCGGCGATGGCTTCTGCTGTGTCGAATCTTGCTCGCGGGCGGGTCGAAGTGATCTCCGGGCCCCGCGTCCCCGGCGCTGAAAGGGCCGCGAGGTGACTGATCGTCATCGCTAGAACCTGATCTGTGGTCCGAAGGTCACCCTCAGATTGTTATGGGCGCCGTGATCGAAATAGATGTCGTCGCCCACCTCCGCCCGAATACCGATTGGTCCAGCAAACGCTTCAAATCCGCCACCGGGATATACCGCGAAGTTTGTGGTTCCGTTGGTCAGGCCGACAGTGTTTGTGAAGCCCGAGGGCGCATTCTGGTTGCTGATGCTGAAGTTGTCGAATCCAACCTTGCCCGTGACGAAGACGCGGAAGGGCCCGGAGCCCGTCTGAAATTTCGGGCCGAAAAATCCATGCAGAGTGCGGAATTGCGTATTCACCAACTCGGTGGTCACGCCATTGGTGAAAGTGTTGGTGTAGGTCCGCTTGAAGTCGTAAGCCATCTCCGCCTCAAGTTGGACGCTGGGATGAAGGTTGATGGCGGCCCGGCCTCCAAGACCGACGAAATTGTGGCCCGGCGACGCGTCGCTAGGGCGAAAGTAGTCAGCGAAAGCGCCAATCTCAAAGTGATCGGAACGATCCTGCGCAATCACCATTGGGGCAGCGGCAATAATCAATGAACCCAGGAACAGCCAAAGACAACGCTTCATGTTGTTTCTCTCCGTCAAATGTTTGTGCCCGCGCACACCTCTCGACATGCATCGGCGGAGAGAGAGGGTTACACAGCGGCGGTCTTGATATTTTCGATGCGCTCTCACTAAACCAGGTTGGCTTTGAAGCCATGCGCCTTGGGGCTTTACTGTGTACGAAGAAGACTGTAGGACTGCACTCGATTCCGTATAGAGCAACCTTGAAGACCATTACTTCTGTGGTTGCTTGTCAGAGTGTTCCGAAACCGGGCGCGGCCATCCCGGACTTGTCAACTCGATTCGCCAAATGGGGCCCCCAAGGAAAAGAGGGCCTTCCGATTTGACGAAGGTGGGCGCCTCGCCGCCCAAGATCCAGATGTGGATGTCTGGAGGCTGTTTCCCGATAAGCGGCGCAACCGCCCCCGTGATGCCGCCGATTTCCACCTTCAAGACGTAATGCATGGCGGTGTATTTCAGGTCGCCGATCAAGAACATCTCTTCGCCTGGCGGCGTGATTGCGAGCTTCACCAATCTCGGTTTGGGCGTGGCGGCCAAGAACGACACGGTGTTCGGCAACTCACTGGACCGGACGTTTTTCAACAGCGTGGAAAGCAAGCCGTTGGCGACATCGGGCGGTAATTCCATTCGGTCGGTTGCAACCTTCTCTTTGCCATCGTCTGTGTAGTGAACTGTGACCTGACCCGACGAGCTATCAATTGACAGGTCCGTTGGATGCGGGAACGCCGGGCCTTTCTGTATGAGGTGATAGCTCAGCAGCCGGAAATGACCGCGCTGGAAAAAGACAGTGGTCTCATCGTGGACTGAGCCGTCCTTGAATCGGAACACCACGTGGCTGCTTACTCGATCGCCACGAGAGACTTGGGCCAGGTCACCGTAGGCGAGGGGTTCACCCTCCATTGTGCTCAGCATCAGAAAACCGTGGACCAGGCCCTCCGTGTGGCGCACCACCACTGGCGCTGCCGACACCACACCCGGCGGCAGCAGTGCAGTGCAGATCAAAATGATTGCGAGAAGTTTGGACTCCATAAACAGCCGTGTCTTTAGCGCCCGTGATGGCCGGCGATTCAGATGGGACCGCCTCGGCTAAACGAGCGAAATGCGGCGAGCATGCTTACGCTGATCGAACCGGCTCGTTCGTCTGTTGACGCATCTAAGACGAACTTGAGTACAGTAAGGTTGTCTCTGGAAGGCGCCCGCTCAAGCGGCGCGATTTTGGTCGAATGTGGCCCGGCTAAGCGTCCGCCTGATTGCACTTAAGACATTGTCGTACGAGGTAAGCATCTCGTGCTGGCGGGGGGCTCTCGTCCACCATAAGAGTCGCACCTTGACAGCGTTCGAATCCAGGTCGCTCAAGTCCAGCACGAGAGCTTCGGGGGCAGGATCTGACAAGACGCCCTGAGCCTTGCTCACGGCCTTGATGATCAGGGACTTGACTTCGTCCAAGTTCTGTATGCCTTTCAAGTTCAAATCGTATTCCCATCGACGAGTGTCGAGAGCCGTATTGATCGTCACGGAGTGAGTGAACAAATCAGCGTTTGGGATCACTATTCTTCGTCCGTCGTAGGTTTTTATGATGGTTGCCCGGGTCTGAACCTCTTCCACCCGGCCTTCGTAATTGTCCAGTTTGATCTCATCGCCTATCCGAAACGGTTCAGCCCAGAGCAGCAGCAAACCCGCCAGGAAGTTCTGCAATATGTTTTGAAAGGCGAACCCGATGGCCACGCCGCTGATGCCAAGGATCTTGATCAGATCGCCGGCCTGAAAGGAAGGTGCCACGATCGAAAAGGAGACCAGGAAGCCAAGCAGGATCGTTGCCGCAGCCGTGAGCCGGGCAAAGACCATTCCCAGGTTTGGGCGGTATCTGCGAGTAGTGCGGTGGATCACGCGGCTCACCAGAATGCTGAGCACGTAAAAAAGAAGGAAGACGATGACGCCCAATATCAATGAGGGAAGCCGCGCAAAGAAACTGTCCATCATGTGATGGGCGGATTCCCAAAACTTGGCAAAGTTTGAGTGCATAACAAATGTGCTTTAGCAAAAGAGCGTAATAAAAACATCTTGGGCGGAACATCCGCTGGTTCGCGCACGCTCCGCCCCGTAGTTCACCGATACATTAAGGCTTCCCTTTCGGGGGCCGAGGCTCGCTCTGCCGTGCTGGCTGCTGTCTTTGCTGCAAGTGCTGCTGCTGGGTTTCGTGCTTTTGCTGTAATTGCTGAGTCTGTTGCTGATGCCTTTGCTCCAACTGTTGTGTCCTCGGTTCGTTAGCTTTCTGTTGCGTGTACCGCTGGTGTTCCTGATCCTGCTTCTGCTGAAGCCTCTGCCGTTCCTGGTCCTGCTTCGCTTGCAGCTTTTGCTGTTGTTGCTGGTATTTCTGGTCCTGCTTCGGGTTCCCCGTGTTGGGCGCGGGCGGACGCTCCCGAGGCGGAAGATCTTTAGGGTGCACAAAATTGCCAGGGCGGGAGCCATTGCTTTCCGGACGATTGTTTCCCGTGCTTTCTGGACGATTGTTTCCCGCACGACTAGGCTGCTCGTTCCCGGGCGGCCGTGTCCCACCACGATTGGCTGGTGGATGGTATGGCGCTCCTGCCTCCCTCGCCTTGACCACTCCGTGGCCGCTAAATGCTCCCGGCTTGGGCGTAGCCGCGATGGGCGGTCTGCCCTGGTTCACCGACGCCCGGAGCTGCTGGTTGCCACGGGCAGCTTGCACATGCTGAGCTTGGACCGCCACCGGCGGGATATGTCTCTGGCGCTGCGCCGCCTCCTCTCGGGGAGTGGGACGCGCGTTGATCCCTCCGTTGCCGCCGTTGTAGCTGACCCGGTTTATCGTGGTGTTGTTGATCACCGTTGTGTTGTAAACGTTGTGGATGTTGGTAACGTTCACGTTGGTCACCGAACGGTTGTAAAAGAACCTTCCATTCTCCCAACGTCCACCTTCGTAGCCTTCCCCGAAGTAACCGAATCCATACACGATCCCGCCGTAAAAGCCCACTTCCGGTCCCCAATAACCCTCGTGGAAGATAAAGGCCTCACCGCCCCAACCCCACCAGCCCGGGGTCCAAAGGAAGCCGACCTCAGGGGCGAGCACCCATGTCCCCGGTACCCAGTAGTAGTCTTCGGCTTCGTCATCCCAATACCAGTACCCGGGCGTCCACAGGTAACCATCGCCGGGACAAATGGGTTGCTCATATACCGGCAGTGCCGGCGGTCCGAATGTGATCGCCACTCTGAACTGCGCCGCAGACGCCGCCGACATGGCTAGCATTACCAGGGCGAGCGACAGCGCACGGAGCGTTATTGAACGAATAGAGAAATTGATGTGCATTATGTTTCCTCTTGCCCAGTCATCCTTCGCTTGCCCGATACTGCTGTGCTGCTGCGGGTTGCGCGGATGAAAAGGCCGGACTGCAAGTACCGGCCTTGAGAAAGCATGGCGGCGACAGATGCGTCCTTTCCATCCCCTGGAAGCTGTAGTTGCGGTCTGCAATGGCTGTAGTCACCGGCAAACGCTTTTCTTAAATCGCATTGATTCTGATCTGGCGCTGCAGGTCTGGCAGCGCTGTGAGGCGACGGAAGCAAGTCGGTCTTGCGGGACTGAAGGAACGACGGATTTTCTTAAGTCAAGCCGTGGCGGCTGCGCTCATTCTTTCTTCCAGGGTGGCGGCCTCCCGGGCTCCGGTGTGCCGCAGCACTTCCCGCGCCCAGAGCGTTTTCGCGCCCTCCCCGCAGGAGACGTACACCAGAACTCCAAGATCGCCAAGATGACCCTCGAACCGTTCCGCCTCTTGCTCGGAAAAGCCCAGTCCCACCAGCGTTCTGGCGTTTCCACAGAGGGCAGGGGCTTCGCGCGCCACCATGAGAGCGTGAAAGAACACTTGTGATCGGATGAAGAAACCTACGGTGGGAATCAGCACCGCACCGAATTCCGAAAGCCAGCCAATCAGCCCCGCGGTCACCGCGCTGGCTTCTTTCTCGGCGTTAAACAGACTAGCATCCCGAACGATCGACGCGATGGGATGAGCGGGCGACAGCATCATGCAGATATCCTGGTTCTCGAATCCGGCCTGGTTTAGATTGCGAACGATGTCGGTCAAAACGACATCCTGGGAATAAACCCCGTATGCGGCTGCTCCGTTCAATGCCATGGCGATTGCTCCACGTCGACGATGTGTCCTTTTGGGAGGACGCGAGACTTCTGAATTCTTGGTGCGCGATTTACGATTCGATCCCAGCACAGAGCCGGACCCGTGCCTTCCGGGCAACCGATTATCCGCAAGTTATCCTTTTCACCGGTTCATGAAACTCGGGTAAATCATGTAGATTTCTGAGTATTATTGGGCACAGCAAGAAGAGAAGCTTGATCTGTCGCCGATCAAGCCGATCAAAGGGACCGCGGTGGCTGAGGATTTCTCTAGACGCAGGCCACCAAATCCTGGCAAGACTTTCGTGCCGTAGGTGTAAATTTCACATTCTGCCCGTAACCCCTCCGGCTAAGTGTTCATTTGCAAGCGATTAACCTGTCACCGACGATTGGCAAGCTTTTTGCAACAAGACCGCAGAAAGCAACGCGATTCTCGGAGGTTTCACCATGAAAAAGTTTCTAGA
>Ga0210404_10000617_pt1 | contig 17299 bp, 9 predicted proteins | sample IncBWH28MmetaG_FD_155455 | JGI IMG/M metagenome (GOLD analysis project Ga0210404, IMG submission 155455) | Forest soil microbial communities from Barre Woods Harvard Forest LTER site, Petersham, Massachusetts, United States - Inc-BW-H-28-M | ecosystem: Environmental > Terrestrial > Soil >... | reverse complement strand
CTTTGACTGCGGTTTCGTAGCCATGCCTTCCCAGGACGAGGACATCGGCATCGCGCGAGATGGCCTCCGGGGCCGCGCTCCGCGCCATGGCAATCTCGGCGTTTCGCTCCATTAAGTATTGATCGAGCGGAGCCATGCTTGGATACGGTTCTTTGGCCTCCTGCGCGTGCGCTTGCCGCAACTCGCCGAGCCCGATAACCAGCGCAAAAGTTCCCAATGCGATCCTGACGACTATTTTTTGGCCCCTCCGGTTCATTGATTCCTCCTGGGGAATTAAGCGACCAACACCTACCCGTATGGATGTCTTAATCTACAACTTTCTCGTGAATGGACCAAAGGAAAGAGCACAGGCGACGCACATTACGTTCACGTGGATGAGCGACAGGGGACCCGGCAGGCACTCGGTCACCGATGGTGTTTTATTGGCAAAAAGAAGGTATGGCGGAGAGGGTGGGATTCAAACCGTTGAATGCAGCGCCTTGCACCGCCCTGCCTGGCCTTGTTCGAGCAGAGCAAACAAGCACTGATCAGAATTTCGAGTTCCGCCGAGATTATCGACGCGCTCTGAAGGCTAATTCGCTCGGAGTCGGTAGTCATTCCGCCCAATTCCTCGGACTTCCGAGCGATCGGCGATAGCTTCGCGCCCTTTGCTCTTTGTCGGCCCTCTTGGCTTCTTCAAGAATCAACCCTTTCCCTTCGAGTGTCTGGCTTTGCCAGTCCGTCGAGAACGGTTCTCGGGCCCAGCAAGGTTCTTCTCCCTGCCGAAATGAGTCATGGCGTGTCGCAGCAACCAATTCGCTTTCGTCTGATAGCCGCGGCCATCGGCTTTCAGCCATGCAAGGACGTCAGAGTCTAGACGCATGGTGACGGGCTTCTTCTTTGGCCGATAGAACTTGCCAATTTCGGCTCCGCTCCAATCAAGAACCGGAGGGGCGTCGGAAAAATCAATGTCTTGTTCTCTTTTTGCGGCGATCGCTCGAATATCTCGCTTTTGTTCCTTTGTGAGTTTCCTCATAGCTTGTCCTTTGGTGCGACTCAGCAGCGGGGGGCGAGACAATACGAATGACTTCTTCTTTGTCTTCCTCATGAAACGCATGTACAACCAATAGAATCGAACCCGGCCCTATGGCTCCAACCGTAATCCAGCGTTCCTCATCGTCGAAAGCCTAATCGCGTTGCGTGATCGCGTAGGGATCATCAAAAACGACAACGGCGGTTTCAAAGCGAACACCGTGCTTGCGAAGATTTTGGCGGCTCTTGTTCTCATCTCATGTGAATCGCATAGCCAGTCGCCACAAGACAGAATATCTGTCGGAACGAATCGTGTCAATACATTTGTATGTACGTGACGTAACGCCCTCCCCCTCCCATACTCCACATCGAATGGAAGTGCGACACGTCGACTTTGGGAGACCGCCTCCGGCAGTTCTTACGGCAAAGGTGGAATCCGTGCAGGTCGTCACAGAAACTCATGGGCGAATTCCCGAGCTAGCGAGTAGGCCGCAGCCGGCGATATGGGAGCGGCTACGCGGCCGGCGCAGTGACAGCGTCGCGCGAATCGATCACTACGTTCGGCTCGATGACGGTTCGCGCGGAGATCGAACGTGCCATCGGGCATCCTTTTTTCGGCTTTTTCAAGCAAGCGGATGGCACGTTCGCGGTCGGCTTCACGCACAATTCTCAAATCGGGATGTAGAGCGATCCGAACTAATCTCCAGGCGTCTTCAACCCGTTCGAGGCAGCCTTCGGCTTCCACGTCGAGTGAAGTGAAATCGAAATTCGAGAGATTTGCGATGCTCGAAAACGGACTGAGGAAACACGTGATGACCGCGGGGACGAAGAAATCTTCCGGGGTCCCAGCGCCCGATTTACCCAGGAATTCGGTCGGGACGCTACATTCGATTGAGCCAGGGACGTTGGCGACGCAACTTGGCCAGAACGAAACTCGGTAGATTTTGCTTGAACGCGATAGATGTGAACTGTGTCCATGGCCTCCTCCTGGCTCGAAGCGCACGCCGCTGTGACCAGGAGTGATGTGACCGGCGTCACCCGTGAAATGCAGGGGGACGCTGCGTCGCGTTACTTGATTGTTTTCATCCACGCGAGGATCGGGCCCGAGACCGTGGCGTCGGGTGTGCCGATCGAGAAGACGATGGACATGTGGCTCTCGCCCTTCGCGAGCAGAAGCGTCGGGCAATGGTCCGGACCTTCCTTGCAGAGTTCGTCGTGCAACAGGCGGTTCAGCGACATGAGCCCCCCGTCGACGGAGGGGTCGGCTCCGATGTCCAGATCGCCATTCGCGAGCATGATTTTGACGGAGGTCTTCTTCAACTCGGGAAGGCTTGATCGTGCGAGCTGCGTGGCGGGGTCGGGAGCAGGACCGAATCCGGGCGCGCCGCCAGGTTCCGGACCACCGGGCTGGCCGGGGGCGCGGCCCGGGAGCACGCCAGCCGTGCTGAAAGCTCCTCCCGTTACGCCGCACGTCTTGCCGGCGCCGGCAAGAATCGACATTGGATTTCCGCCACCGATGGGTGGCGGCGCGAGCGGCGCGACATCGAATGCCGCGGCCGACATGAAGATCACTCCCTTTACACCGACTCCTTTAGGCCCATACAGCTCCGGATGGCCGATGTACGTGCCGAGCGGCAGATTTCCGGCCGAATGCGCCCAGATGAAAATGCGATCGGGATCGCCATGATACTTCGTGATGTTTGCTTCGACCCACTGAAGCATCGCGGAAATATCCTTCGCGCCGCCGTCCCAAGTAGGACTGGCGTGGCGCTCCATATTGACGCCGACCATACCGTTCTCGGTCGCCCAGCGACCAATGTTGTCGTAGAAGGCGTTCGCTTCCTTGTCTTGAAGCTCGATTTTGTTGCCGACTCCGCCGGGAACGTAGATCAGCACGGGACGAAAAGCGGGGCCTTTGTTGGCGGAGAAAATATCGACGACGTCGCGCAGGTTGGGGCCGAAGGACTGGTCGCGCACGACCGTGATGCCGGAATAGAGCGGCGTTTGGTCGCTATTGATGTCCTGGACGGGCATGAGCGCGCGGTAGAGTTTGGCGGTACAGGGCGGATCGACGATGTGGCCCATCTTGACGAGTTCGGATTCGATGTTCGCGGGCACCTGGGCTTGCGCCACTCCGGCGGCTAGCGAGAGCGCGCAAAACACTGCGAGCGCGAGTAGAGGCGTTCGGATGGCATTTCGTCGAAGGAACATTATCGTGTTCTCCTTGATCAAGGACCGCAGCGGTTGACCACCGTGCAGTCAATAACATAGCCCGCGTTTTCTGGCCAGCCCTCCCTGCGAAATTCGCCAATCGGGAGATTGGCGGTCCAAGGGGAAAACGGCGGAGGGAAGTGAATTCGAACTCGCGATTGCTTTGGGTAGCGGAAGCCGACCGCCCTGGACTGCCTCGGAGAAAATACCAGGGTTGGTGGCCCGTTTCGTCCTCTGAAACAAAAGGGGAGTGTTGATCCATCCACAATTCGCGCATTACGGCCCGCAAAATGGCGATTCGAGGGTTTACAAGACCAACCTAGAGAGTGTGGCGGAGAGGGTGGGATTCGAATCATTGAATGCCGAGCCTTGTACGGCCTTGCATGGCCTTGCTCGGACACAGGAAACAAAGCACTGATTGGAATTTCGACTTCCGCCCGATCTTATCAACGTGTTTCGAAGGCTAACTCACACGGAAGATGTAGCACAGCAATGGAACATGTAGCATGGTGCGGGTTCCGGAAACTCTGGCGCGCCAATTCCGGAGATTTCCCTCCGCCCGACCGGCCTACCAGCCGGAGGCACAGGGAGAGTTCTAGCTCTTCCGGCTATCGCCGGGCGTGTGCCAGAATTTCCGGAATCAGGAATGGCAGATTTTTCGGAACCGACAACCCCGATGGCTTTTCTGAGTGCGCGCTGAGGCTTTCGTGCCCGGCACTTGTTAGTTTAAAATCAAGTTCCTGCTGTAAGGGAGCTAGGGGGCTAGTTTGTCTGATGCTGATTCGCCTGGGTTTCGATATTCAGTTTGAGATCCCTTCGCCGGTTGCGATGATCGCGATGTACCATGTCCATCATTCCCGGCGCGCGGACCTGCGGGAGCCCGATGAACCGCGCATCGTCCCCCTCGTACCTCTGAATGAGTTTGAAGACTCATTTGGAAATGTGTGCACCCGTTTCCTGGGACCCGCCGGGAAGCTTCAGCTGTACCATTCGACCTTAATCGAAGACTCAGGCAAACCCGACGAGACAGGTCCGCATGCGCGCCAATTGCCGGTGCAAGATCTGCCTCCGGAAGTGCTGCGCTATTTGCTAGCCTCCAGGTATTGCGAAGTCGATCGCCTTTTGGATACCGCCGGGCGTCTATTCGGCAACTCGCCGCCGGGATGGCCCCGCGTGCAGGCGGTGTGCGATTGGGTGCAGGCGAACGTTACATTCGGATATCCTTTCGCCAGTTCGACGAAATCCGCCCTCGATGTGTACGCAGATCGCAAGGGCGTGTGCCGCGATTTCCAGCACCTGGCCATAACGTTTTGCCGTTGTTTGAACATCCCGGCCCGATATGCGACGGGATATCTGGGGGACATCGGTGTTCCCCCCGTTCCGCCGATGGATTTTAGCGCATGGTTTGAGGTTTACTTGGAGGGCCGTTGGTGGACATTCGACGCCCGCAACAACCAGCCGCGAATTGGACGAGTACTAATGGCCACTGGACGCGATGCCGCGGATGTCGCGATAACAACCTCATTTGGCACTACGTGGTTAACGAACTTTACGGTGGTAACCGAAGAAGTAGGAGCCGGGAAGACGGTGACAGCTCCATAGGATGCGGGGGATGATCTGAAGCGACTGCGCAAGTTTCGGCATTCATGGTGTTAAAAAGGACTGAGCGGCACTTTTAGCGCAGGTCGCGGATATTTCGCCAGTTGCGGCGATGCGGTTTTTGCGTGTGGCGAGTCTGTGCCCCAGCTTTGCTCGATCAACTATGGCCATTAGCGTCGCCCTCACGCACAAGACGCACTACCGTTACGATCGCCGAGTTTCGCTCGGTCCTCAGATTGTACGCCTGAGACCGGCGCCGCACTGTCGCACACCAATCCTTTCGTATTCTCTAAAGGTTCGCCCCGAAAAGCATTTCATCAATTGGCAGCAGGATCCCCAAAGCAACTATCTTGCGAGGCTGATGTTCCCGGAACGGACTACGGAATTCTACGTCGAGGTCGATCTGGTTGCCGAGATGGGTGTCTACAATCCCTTCGACTTTTTCCTGGAGCCATCCGCCGAAGAGTTTCCCTTCTCTTACGAACCTGTTTTGGCTCGTGAACTGCGTCCGTATCTCGAACTGGAACCAGCCGGTCCGCGCCTGACTGAACTGCTTGGCAAAATACCTCGCGAACGGATGAGGACAATTGACTATCTGGTGGGCCTCAATCAGCGTGTGAAGGACGAAATTGGCTACGTAATTCGCATGGAGGCTGGTGTCCAAACATGCGAGGAGACCTTGGGCTTGCGAAACGGTTCGTGCCGCGACTCGGCATGGCTGCTGGTAGAACTGTTGCGTCATGTAGGCCTGGCGTCACGTTTTGTATCGGGCTACCTAATTCAGCTTCAGGCCGATGTGAAGCCCCTCGAAGGACCGCCCGGCCCTACAGCCGATTTTACAGATCTGCATGCATGGGCTGAGGTGTTTTTGCCTGGCGCGGGCTGGATCGGATTCGACCCTACGTCCGGTCTACTCGCCGGGGAAGGTCATATCCCTCTCGCCTGTACGCCCTATGCAGTCAGTGCCGCGCCCATCACCGGCTTGCTCGATCCTTGCAATACGGAATTCAGCCATGAGATGTCGGTTCAGCGAATTTACGAATCGCCTCGCGTCACCAAGCCCTACACCGTTCAGCAATGGCACGAGATCGAAACGCTTGGCCATTCAGTGGATGTCAAGTTGCGAGCCAGCGATGTGCGGCTGACCATGGGCGGTGAGCCGACCTTTGTTTCTCTTGATGACGCCGATGGAGCTGAATGGACGAGCGCCGCGATGGGGCCGAATAAGCGCAAACTCGCGGTCGAGCTCCTTGGCAAACTGCGCGATCATTTCGCGCCGAAGGGTTTGCTTCACTACGGGCAAGGCAAGTGGTACCCCGGGGAGCTGCTGCCGAGATGGGCGCTTTCGTGCTATTGGCGCAAGGACGGAGTTCCCATCTGGGAGGATGCGCGGCTCATCGCAATAGGCGGCAAAGATTACGGCTATACGAGCGATGATGCACGCCGGTTTCTCGAAGCACTGACGCGGCGTTTGCAAGTGGATCACTCGGTCGCGATGCCCGCCTACGAGGACAGCTTCTACTATCTCTGGAAAGATCGACGGCTTCCGGTGAATGTCGATCCGCTGGATCCGAAACTCGAGGATCCGGTTGAACGCAGGCGTGTGGCGCGCATTTTTGAAGAGGGTTTGGGTCGATTGATTGGTTATGTTCTTCCGCTTCGCCGGATCGCGACCAGGCAAGGCAAAATGCTCTGGACCAGCAGACCATGGTTTCTCGCGTCGAAACACATTTTTCTAATTCCGGGTGATTCACCGATGGGATATCGTCTGCCGCTCGAATCCCTTCCCTGGACCAAGCCGGAAGACGTTCTTTACTCCTTCGACCCTGATCCGTTCGCGAAGCGCGACGCGCTGGCTAACAGGCCCGCGCGGAGGCCGGAGCTTTTCACCGCGCCCCCCGCGACTGACTATCTGCCGCCGGAAGACGACCGAGCGAACCCGCCAGAGAAAGGCAAGTCTGCGGCATGGGTTGCACGTCCCGCGCTCTGCATACAGCCGCGCGATGGCAAGTTGTTCGTGTTCATGCCGCCGGTGGAATATGTCGCCGATTATCTGGATCTGGTCGCCGCGATTGAGGAGACAGCCTCCTATCTCGGCATGCCGGTCATGCTCGAAGGCTACCCGTTGCCTTTCGATCCGCGAATCCGCGTCCTTAAGGTAACGCCTGATCCTGGCGTAATCGAAGTCAACATTCACCCTGCGGAATCCTGGGACGAGCTTGTGCGAACCACCGAGACTGTGTACGCCCTCGCGCGTGAGACACGCCTGGGTACGGAGAAATTCATGCTGGACGGACAACATTCCGGCACCGGCGGCGGTAATCACATCGTGATTGGCGGCCCCACACCCGCGGACAGCGTGTTCTTGCGGCGCCCCGATCTCTTGCGAAGCATGGTTGGTTACTGGCACAACCACCCTTCGCTGTCGTACCTGTTCTCGGGAATGTTTATCGGCCCTACCAGCCAGCATCCGCGCGTCGACGAGGCGCGCACGGACTCCATTTACGAACTGGAAATAGCGTTCGATCAGATTCCAGACAAAGGTTCTCGAGACGTCTTTCCCTGGCAGGCCGATCGGGTGTTCCGGCACCTTCTCACGGATCTTTCCGGCAACACGCACCGGGCCGAGTTCTGCATCGATAAACTCTATTCGCCCGATGCTTCCGGAGCGCGGCTTGGGTTGGTGGAATTGCGGGCATTCGAGATGCCTCCGCACGCGCACATGAGTCTCACTCAACAACTGCTGGTGCGGTCGCTCATCGCATATTTCTGGACAACACCGTACCGCCGCAAACTTGTGTGGTGGGGAACATCTCTTCATGACCGCTTCATGTTGCCCTATTTTACCCAGCTGGACTGGGACGACGTGATCGCCAACTTGCGCGAAGCCGGCTATGCGTTTCAACCGGAGTGGTTTGCGGCACACTTCGAATTTCGATTTCCGATGATTGGTTCGGTGACGAAAAACGGTATTCGCCTCGAGTTGCGGCGTGCCTTGGAACCGTGGCATGTCCTGGGTGAAGAAGCTGCTGCCGGCCAAACCGTCCGCCATGTCGATTCTTCCGTGGAGCGGCTGCAGGTGAAGGTGTCGGGAATGATCGATTCTCGTTTTATCATCTTGTGTAACGGCCGAACGGTTCCTCTGCATTCGACCGACGAGAAAGGCGAATTCGTCGCGGGAGTGCGATACCGCGCATGGCAGCCGCCGTCCTGCCTGCATCCAAACATCCCGGTGCACAGCCCTCTTGTGTTTGATATCGTGGACAAATGGTCGGGACGTTCGGTCGGAGGCTGCACCTATCACGTGACTCATCCTGGAGGACTCGCCCACGATCGGTTTCCGGTGAATGCTTTCGAAGCGGAGAGCCGCCGCCTGGCGCGATTTAGCGATCTCGGACACACGCCGGGAATCATCGCGATTCCGAGCGAAGAGCGTAACCCGGCGTTCCCCTTGACTTTGGATTTGCGGCGGACGCCGTGAGATCTTCTCTCAAAATACAATTCGTCATTCCCGCTGAGCTCGAATGAAGATCTCCGCAGACACGTCGAAAGCACCGCTCCTTAGCGACGGTTATGTCCAAACGCCCGGAGTGTACGATGAAATGTGCGGAGCGCCTGGAGTTCTTCGTCCCCATTGGGACAAATTCATTCATTCATTATCTGCGCTCGGCGATCAGGAACTGACACGGCGATGGCGAACGGCAAAGCATCGCATACGGGAAAATGGTGTCACCTACAACGTCTATGGCGATCCGCTGGGAATGGATCGGCCCTGGAGCCTGGACGCCATCCCACTCGTCATTCCGCCATCGGAATGGAGCCAACTCGAAGCAGGATTGATCCAGCGCGCCCGGCTGCTCAACCTGATTCTGGCCGATCTGTACGGACCGCAACGCTTACTTCATGGCGGGCAGCTCCCGGCGGCACTGGTGTTTGCAAACCCCGGGTTCTGGCGGCCCTGCCATGGAGTTCGAGTGTCGGGCGACACGTATCTGCACTTGCTCGCTGTTGACCTCGCGCGTGGACCTGATGGCGACTGGTGGGTGATTTCCGACCGCAGTCAGGCGCCTTCCGGCGCGGGCTATTCGCTTGAGAATCGCATCGTCATGGCGGAAACCTTTCCAGATTTATTCCGTGAGTTCCGCGTGAAGCGGCTCGCTTCATTTTTCCGTTCATTTCGAGAGACTCTGCTCCGCCTCTCGCCCATGGCGCCCACCAATCCGCGTGTCGTTCTTCTGACTCCCGGACCGTTCAACGAGACTTACTTCGAACATTCTTACCTCGCGCGCTACCTCGGATTCACGCTCGTTCAGGGTGGCGATCTGACCATGCGCGATAGCCGAGTGTTCCTGAAGACCCTCGAAGGGCTCAAGCAAGTGGACGTCATTCTGCGTCGCGTCGATGACGGCTTCTGTGACCCGATCGAATTGCGCTCCGATTCCTATCTCGGCGTTGCAGGGCTCCTGCAAGCGGTGCGAGCGGGCCATGTCACCGTAGCGAACGCCTTGGGCAGCGGGTTGATTGAAACTTGCGCATTCATGCCGTTTTTCCCGGGGCTAGGCCGCCGAATGCTGGGCGAGGAACTGAAACTCCCAACCGCCGCGACATGGTGGTGCGGGCAACCCCAAGCGCTCCGTTACGTGCTCGATAATCTGGATTCCCTGGTGATCAAGCCCGCTTTCCCGTCAAAAGGGATGGAGCCTGTGTTCGGCGGCAAGCTTGGCCCGGAAGAACGGTCGCGCCTCGTTGAGCAAATGAAGGAGAGTCCAGAGGAATTTGCTGGCCAGGAGTTGCTAAACCTGTCGACCGTACCCGCTTGGTCTGAGCAGCACGATCTCACCCCCCGTCGCGTTGTTCTGCGCGTGTACCTAGCGGCTAAGGGCGACTCGTGGGTGGTAATCCCGGGCGGGCTAGCGCGAATCTCCCCGTCCATCGATACGCCGGTCGTATCGATGCAGCGCGGCGGCGGCAGTAAGGACACTTGGGTTCTTTCCGACAAACCTGTGAATACCTTCAGTTTGCAGCGCCCTCGTGACGCGCCTGTCGAACTGAATCGCGGAGTTGTGAGCGACCTGCCTAGCCGGGCGGCCGATCACTTTTTCTGGCTTGGCCGCTATGCCGAACGCGGCGAACACCTGGCCCGAATGCTTCGATGCATGCTGATCCGGCTCACCGGTCAGTTGGGGACGGCCGAGGGACCCGAGTGGGAATCTCTGATGAAGATAAGTGAATGTCTGGAATCTCCCCACGCGCGACTCTCCAAGGATGAGCGCGAATTGCATCCCGATCTGCCGCGTGATTTGGAACAGGAAATCCTTTCACGCATTTTTGAAGAACAGCGCAGCGATAGTCTAACCGCAACCCTCAATCGCGCGGGGCGTTCTGCCGCTCAGGTGCGGGATCGCCTTTCGAGCGATTTACTCCGCGTCGTCAATCAGTTCGGCTCGCTTGCGCGCAGCGCCGACAACCTGGCATGGGGATATGTCTCGGTCGGCGATGCCCTGGCCGTTTTGAATGGCTGCATCGGGACGCTTGCCTCGCTTCGCGGAATCGAGATGGAGAATATGACGCGAGGTCCCGGTTGGCATTTCCTGAGCATCGGAAGGCGCCTGGAACGCTCTGTCCATCTCGTTAAGTTGTTCCGAACGATCATCGTGCCGTTAACGCCGCAAACTTGGCCTGCGCTCGAAATGCTTCTCGAAGTGGCCGACAGCTCAATGGCTTATCGGTCGCGATACTTCACAATTTTGCAACCCGCGCCTGCCCTCGATTTGCTGATGAACGAAGAGGTCAATCCGCGGTCACTCGCTTTCCAGGTGAAGGATCTCTCCGCTCATTGCCGAAGTCTTTCCACCATGCCGTCCGGCGCCGGGTGGCCGATTGTGAAACAGGAACGACTGGAAGAAGCGGCATCCAACCTGTTTCACGCGGATGTGCGCAAACTTTGCGAGCCGCGCGCCGGAGCAGCTCGCGAGCGACTCGATGAACTCCTCATCGCGTTCGAGGCCGCTTTGCCAGCTTTGTCGAACGCCATCACCCACGCTTATTTCAGTCATGCGGAGCCGGAGCGGACTCCATGATCTATCGCGTCACGCATCGAACAACCTACAGCTACGAGGACCCGGTTTCGGTGTCCCATCACTTGGTGCGTCTGACTCCTCGCGATATGCCCGGGCAGTACTGCCATGAAACTCACATTTCCATACTGCCTCAGCCTGCGGCTACATCGACTCAGGACGACTACTTCGGCAATATACAGACATTCTTCACACTGCAGGAACCACATGACAGTCTCATTGTCGAAGCTACTAGCGAATTAGAAGTATTCACGCTCAGACGCCGTGATTTCTCGCTCTCGCCGCCGTGGGAAAATGTTGTCGAATCATTGGTCGACGACAGTAGCGACGACGGGCTCGACGCTTATCAGTTTGTTTTCGGCTCTCAACGGGTGGCCGCAAGCCGCGAGCTCGCCGACTACGCGCGCGAGGCATTCCCCGCGAGGCGTCCTTTGCTAGAGGCTGTCTACGAACTTACGCGGATCATCCATCGCGATTTTCAGTTCGATACCAAGGCTACGGAGGTCACCACCCCCGTTCAGGCGTTTTTTGAAAAACGCCGCGGCGTATGCCAGGACTTCGCTCATCTGCAGATTGCCTGCATGCGATCCCTGGGCCTTCCGGGCCGCTATATAAGCGGCTACTTGCGAACAGAGCCACCGCCGGGCAAATCGCGGTTAGTAGGCGCGGACGCCTCGCACGCTTGGTGCTCGGTGTGGTGTCCAGGATACGGATGGGTCGATTTCGATCCCACCAACAATTGCGTTCCCACGGACGGTCATATCACCGTCGCATGGGGCCGCGATTATAGCGACGTCAGCCCCATCCACGGCGTTTTACTTGGTGGCGCCAAGCATACATTGAACGTTGGAGTGGATGTGACTGTCCCTCCCCAAGACTCTGGCCGGCTTTGAAATGAATGACATAGCGACCGCCCCGCCGCCGGCGTTCTGTCATAAACCGACCGAAAGGGTTGCGCCATTCTAGTTCTCAGCGCGGATCGAGTCTTGGCGAAGGACAGCCAGAACTGGGATGTTTCGTCGCCTTTGGCACCTCGATACTTACATCGTTCCCCCATTATTTGGTAGTGTCGGATCGGATGCCGAAGCCAAAGCTGAGCCAAAGCTGGGACGATCGATTTATCCGGACTCTAAACCAGGATTATCGGGGTGATCCGGTGTGCTTGCGGATTACCGCGAACGAGGGTTTTGCGCGCGTCGTCGCTCGGATGATTAAGCGCTATATCGATTCTCGCTTCACGAAGACCCTGTACGCCGATCGTAAGAAACGCATTTGGGCGTATCGAGCCACGGCGAAGAAAGCTATCGACGGCCTGGAAGCGGCGGCCGCACTCTACCGAGTCCGCGAACCCGAAGCGGCCGCGCTATTCATGACCAAGGCCGCGGAGCTGCACGAGCAGCTTCTGCGTGCTGATGTCCTGCTACATATAGAGGGGCACGGCCGGCTCTATGATCACGGGATCCTTGTGGAGGCACGCGCCGAGCTGGAGAAGTATCTGGGGCCGGTGTCGTACGTAACCCTCGCTAATCTCGTCAACGCCGCGCGCAATGTGGAGGGCCCCAATGCCGAAGGTGACTCGCCTATGGTCGACGCTGACATGATCCGTAAGAATCTGGACAACTTCCTCGCCCGGAATCCGTTCTGGCCTACGGAAGGAAACTCAAACCCCTCAAGATAGGCTCCCCAGTTCCCTTCTGTTTTTTCGTCGGGCCGTAATTTGGTGGCATGCGACGCAAATACTCCGAGAATCTCGGAATACCCGCTCTCCCCATTGCTGGTCGAGAAATCCGTAGCGGCGCGCCTATACGGCGTCGAGGTCCGTATCATCGACCGCCTGATCGCTCAGGGCCACCTAGATGTCCGCACAGTCGAGGCAACTCGACTGGGCCACGCAAGTGTTAAGGTGACGGAACGCCATTATGCTCCCTGGGTCAAGGAGCGGCAGGAACAACTCGAAGCCGATGTGAGCCGCGCCAATGCGGGAAACAAGACACTTACTGGAATTTCGACTTCAGCCCATTTTATCGACGTGTCCTGAAGGCTAATTCGCTCGGAGAATGTAGCACCGCAACGGACAATGTAGCACGCCAAGGGGGGCACCGTTGCTTCCTGAGTTGCTCAACCTCAGAACTCTAGGCGCAATTGGAATGCGATCATGCGTGGGCTGCTGTCTCCGCCCAAGCCTACTCCTAGCAGGCCCGTGGGAGGAGAGGTCGTAGAAGTAAGCGCTCCAAACCCGGTCTGGGTAGAGGGTTTGCCTGGAATCCCAGCAAGAACCACGCTGGGCAGTGCGAAATTCGGATGGTTGAACAAATTGAAAAACTGGGCGTCGAAGCGCATTTTCACACGCTCGGTCAGCGGGAACCACTTCGTGACGTAGAAGTCACTCCATGCAAAATCGGGGCCGCGTAGCGCGTTACGACCGAGGTTCCCGAATTGACAATTCGTGGGGCTGTCGCCTCCGAAGCATGCCCCGGTGCTTGGATCAACCGTCGAGACAAAAGCATCGGGGTTGAGCCACTGAATAGTGCCCGGTTGTGTGACACCTGCAATGGGATTGTGTTCGTAGAGCGGTACGCCCGGAACAACGCTTGCGAATTGCGGTCCGCCGCCGTTCACGATGCCATTTCCGTCTGCGGAATACGGCGTGCTCAGGACGGAGAAGGGAATCCCGCTATGCCAAAACACTGTCCCTGACAGCTGCCAACCGTTCAGTGCGTCGCCAAGAATCCGGTTTTCGACTTTGATCGGCAGTTGATAGACATATTGCGCGTTGAGATTGTTCCGGACGTCGTAGTCGCAGGGACCGTAATCCCGCGCCAAATCTCCGGGGAGAGGCGAGAGGATTCCTCCCGCCGAGAACTGCAGGAATCCGCCGTTAGAGACGGTGTCCATGCAACGGCTCCAGGTGTAGTTTATTTGTCCCATCAGGCCGTGCCCCATGCGTTTCATCGCCGTCAACTGTAGACCGTTGTAATCGCTGTTTGCGCCGGTGGAGAACTGTGTCACCGCTCCGAATCTGGGGTCCGTGGACTGGGCATAGGGAAACGGAGCGAAACAACCCTCGCAAACTGTCTGATAGCCGTTCACCTGCGTCATGTACGGCTGGTTGACGGCGCGCGTACCGACGTATTGCGCCTGGACCTTTCCCGTGGTTCCCAACTGCTGTTCTAGGCCAAGACTCCACTCCATGAAGTATGGTGCGTGAAGTTCGCCGCTGGGCATTGCTGTGATGGAAATTGGCGGCAGACAAATCGAGAGATTCGATTGTGCAGACGCGCAGGAAAGCTGACCCTTCGGAAACCCTGAACTGAACGTTTGATTGGCGGCCACGATTGCGTCAATCGCGCTGTTGGGCACTCCCGGCGCGATGGCTGTCCCGCCAACTGTTCCAAGAAGTCCACCCTGGAAGGTTTGGACGTAGGGCGGATTGACACCAACCACATCGGCAATGGCACCTGGCAAAATGTCACTGAAGAGTCCGAAGCCGACCCGAAGGACGGTTTTTGGTTCAAACTGCCAGGCGATGGCAGTTCTGGGTTGCAGGATCGCGAGTGGCGTCGAGGAGAATACGTGGCTAAGACCGGTTTGAATGGCGGCGTTCAAGGGCTGATTTACATTATGGGAAATGGAATCGAAAGAGCCGCTCAAGCGAGCGATTTCCCGATGAGGATTCAAGGGATCGGAGTTCCAGGTATCTCGCAGGCCGAAGGTCCACGTAAGCCTCTTGGTCACCTTCCAAGTGTCCTGCGCATAGAGATCGAGATTGAGGAAGTTGAAAGGTTCATCTGCGGACGTGGGAAAAGTCTTCGTCGCCGTAGATGCAACTCCATAAATGAATTGGGGCAGAGTGGTGTAGATCACCGTCGGGACCGAACCTTCGCCGAAATCATAGTCGTTCAGGCGAAAAATCCGGGTATTGGTTCCAAAGCGCAGTTCGTGTGCTCCACGGCTCCAAGCCAGGTTGTCGTTGATAAAAAGCCGCGAGGCGCGCCTTCCCTGGACCCAGGTATTGTCGAGCCCGCCCACAGTGCTGAAGGGCGCATTCGCCCCGCTGCCTTGCAAAACGATGGGGAACGCGGAAAGAGTCTTCTGAAGATTCGCCGGCCCGAAGAGGCTCTCGTACCAGGAAAATGCCGGATTGAAGTAGTTCACAAGACTCTGCGAAAAGACATGCGTATAGCCCGCGGCAAAAGAGTAGAGCGGCTGAGGGGAAAAAGCGTTGAACAAAGGGTTGATAGGGTCAGTCCAGGCGGCTTGCAGCCCGGTATCAGCCTGAAAGCGATACCAGGTAGTGTTTTTTGCATTGAGGTTATAGTCGATGCGAGCCGTCTGGACCTGTTCGTGATCGTCACTCGAATGCGAAATGCTTTGGCGGTTGGCGCAGCCGTTTCCATCGTCGGCGATTGCAGGCGCAACGCCGCCCACATCAAAAGGGCAGCCCAGTACCATGAGCGGCGTGCCGTTGGTGTTTCCGTAGAGCGAAAACATTTTCTGATAGAACGGCACCGACTGCGGGGACGGCTGATAGGCTGACCCCGTGACGGAATCGATTCCCCCCAATGGGAGTTGCTGCAGGACGTAGCTCTGGAATGCCGGGGTAGGAACAGTCGTGGCTGTGACAATCGGGAGCGCAATCCGAACCCACTCGCTATCGAAGAAGAAAAACAACTTGTCGTGGAGAATCGGTCCGCCCAAACTGCCGCCGAAATGATTCACGGTGGATCGCGGCTTATGATTCCCCGGTGTCGCGTTTGTGAAATAGTCCGCGGCGTTCAATATCGAACTATTCCAGATCTCGTAAAGATTACCGTGGAACTGGTTCGAACCGGACTTCGTTACGTAGTTCACTTGGGATGCTCCGTACCGACCTTGATCGACGGCATAGGAAAGCGTATTGACCGTCACTTCCGATATTGAATTCAGCCCAAGAACGAGATTCGTCGAGAGTCCGCTATTCAGATTGGTCAACGGGTCGTTGGTTTCGAGACCATCGACGATATAGCCGTTTGACAGAGCGGGTAGACCGTTGAACTCAACGTTGCCATACCCATTCGAGCTGCCCACGAAATCATTGCTACTGCCTGCCGTATTGATAAGCGCGCCGGCGGCAAACTGAAGGGGGTACGTCAAATCACCGCCTGGATTGGGAAGGTTTTCCAGCGCCGGCGCATTCAGATTCGTGGATGTGTTTGCGTCTTCGGCATTGATGAGTGAAGGCTCGCCACTTACCTCAATCGTCTGCTTGGTTTCGGCGACTTTGAGCGCGAAAACGACCGTCTGCTTCTGGCCCAGATCCGAAAGCACATTGTCATTCTGCTGTGAATCAAATCCTTCCGCCTCTGCTTTGATCGAATAAGCACCCGGTTTTAGCTGCGGAAAATTGAACCGGCCCTCTTCGTCGGTTTTGGCACTGCGCCGTAGGCCGGTCTCGCGATTTGTGATGGTGACCATGGCGCCCGGAATGGCTGCGTCGGTTGCATCCGTCACGTGGCCAACAATTGCACTGGTGGTTTCTCCCTGTGCCAAAGTCTCTGCTGGAAACAGAGCGAGGGAAAAGGCCGCAAGGGTCAGTCCATAGATCGTGAGTCGCGCCATGGTTCGTGCCCCGGATCGCGCGCTGTCGAGATTATCGTGGCCTTGAGAATTCTAGGTCTTCTTGAAGTCCAATCGTATTCACCGGCGGCGCCAAATCATATTAACCACAGTTAAGTGCTAAAGTAAACGCCAATAAATATGCCGGTAGGCGCGGACTAACTATAATGGCTTCCGCCAGCCGTGGGGCTGTACACGTCGGCCTCTAGCAAGTGCCAGGCCTGATTTTAGCGAGGTTTGAAGACGAAATCTGAAAGCGCGCGGTCCGAACGCGACGAACGGCCGAAGTCAGAATAACGCCCGTCCCCTGCTTCGGTCGCACTCTAACAGCGCTTCGCGTCGATTCCCAAGACGCGTTCGCGCAGAGGAGTGAGGTCGAACTGATGATTGGCTTGCGCAACGGAACTCAACCACCTGCTCTGCCGCGGAGAAAAAAACGGATTCGGGGCGCTATCTTTTTGAAACAAAGCCAGAACGTTGATCCCTGCGCATTTCGCGCGTTTGGGCCACAGAGTGGCTATTCGAGGGCGAACAACAACATGGGGAAATCTCAAGTGGCGGAGAGGGTGGGATTCGAACCCACGGTTGAGTTTCCCCAACACTCGCTTTCGAGGCGAGCTCCTTCAACCACTCGGACACCTCTCCGCGTCGTAGCTTAGCAAACGCACCAGGAGGTCACAACCCGGACTCGCCCGGCGGGTCCCGTGCCGGGTCGCACCCGCGCAGGCCCTACCCTGGGACGCCTTTTGGAAGGGCCACCTCCCGAACGGCTTGGCACAAGGAACGCCGGGCTCTTGGATATAATG
>Ga0210404_10000616_pt1 | contig 17332 bp, 38 predicted proteins | sample IncBWH28MmetaG_FD_155455 | JGI IMG/M metagenome (GOLD analysis project Ga0210404, IMG submission 155455) | Forest soil microbial communities from Barre Woods Harvard Forest LTER site, Petersham, Massachusetts, United States - Inc-BW-H-28-M | ecosystem: Environmental > Terrestrial > Soil >... | reverse complement strand
GGAGGGGTGTAACATGGAATGTGACACATGGCCGTGTGATATGCTGCCAGTGGGGGCGCGTTTGTGAACGGACTCCATCCTCCTACGGATTCGCTCCCGATAACTTACGAGAAAGGTAACGATTTACGTGGCTAAGAAATTGAAGCCTAAAGTTGGAGAGATTTACAAAGATCATGGCGGCCGAACGCTGACTGTGACTGAGGTAAAAGTTCCTGATCCCCTTGGGCGGGAAGTAGTGGGTAAGCTCAAGGTAAGGAGCGAGCGTAAACGTTACAACTTCTCAACTACGCTTGAGCAATGGCGTGAAACGTGGCGTGACAAACGCGCGCCAATCCCAATCGGAGAGCAGAGGATAGGGTGAATCTAAAAGAGCTTGAGCGTGAGCTACACGCAAGCCGGGAGCACGCACGCGAGCTAGAGCGCCAGATCAGTGCGCTAGAGCACTCCGGGGGGAGAGTCGATCACTCAATCCCCGTTCCTCGCAAGGGCTTGGACTATGCCTTTGCACCACACCCGCCAGTTGGCAAGTTGCCAGCGGCGGGTATTTCTTTTGTAATGCGCTACCTCGCAGGACAAGGTAAGGCGCTTACAGAGGCAGAGGCACGGGCAATCTCCGAGGAGCACATAGACTTGTGCGCTTTGTGGGAGACAACAGGTAGGCGCGCAGCCGAAGGTTACAACGCAGGCGTTGAGGAGGCACACGCCGCGATGAACGCGCTAGATAAGCTCAAGCCAAAAGGTGAGCCTCCCATTTACTTCGCCGAAGCGGACTTCGACGCGCACGGCGAGGGCAAGACCAACGAGGTTCTAGAATTCATCCGAGGAGCAGTACACGCAATCGGATGGCATCGCGTAGGGCTTTACCAAGGCTTCTACGTGATTCAAGCTGCGGCAGCCGAGCACCGTTGCAAGTACCTCATGCAGACGTTGGCATGGAGTGACGGCAAATGGTCCCGCGCTGCACAGATACGGCAGGTTGCAATTGAACTCAAAGTATTGGGTGCAGACTGTGACCTTGACGTAGCAGTAACCCCAGACTTCGGACAGTTCCGAGTCTAAACAACCCGAAAGGAAAGACGATGGAGGCATCAATTGCCATTCCCGCCGAGGTTCAGCAGTTGGCGGATAGCATGGGCGTAGACGTTCAGGCGCTCGTTGCGGGGAACCCGCAGCTACAGGCCGCGCTTGCAAGCGCTCAGCAGCAGGCAGCACCCCCGGCAGCAGCCGCAGCGCAGGGAGCAGTTCCCGGCGTGGCAGCGGGACACGTTCCGCCTGCGGGTACGCAGGTTGCGGAGGGCGTACAGGCTTCACCGGCAGAGACGCCGGAGGAGAAGTTGCAGCGTGAATTGGCTGTTGCTCAGCAGGAATTGCAGCAGACACGCCAGCACATGCAGACCATGCAGGAGGGTCGCGTGATTGGTAACTCCGGCGTACCCGGACAGGGCACCACGCCGCCGCCATCGCTCGCAACCCTTGAGCCGGGTTTGCGTTGGGCCGTCCGCAACGGCATCGTTGCCATTGAGAGCATCGCGGACCCGCTCATCAAAGACCTCTTTGCCGCTGACAAAGGCGGAGTGATCTAGGTAACAGGTGTAACTGGAAAGGATTAGATAACATGGCAGATGATGAGAACGAGACGGTGGACAACGACAGTATTGCTGACGCGCTGCACAAGGCGCTAGGTGATGACGAGAACCTGTCAGACGAGGATCGCCGTAGTATCTCCGAGAAAGTGTTGGAGAAACACGGTGGCACAGTCCCGCCAGTCGTGAAGCCAAACAGTACACACTGGACCGACAAGAAACTCTGGTAATGGCACAAACTACAGCGAGAAAACCACGCAGTAGGCCAGCAGCGGCACCCCCTCCCCCCCCGGTTGAGCATGAACCGGAGGAAGATGGGATCGTGCCGGACGTAGAGAAACGCTCCCGTTCCCCCAAGCTCGCAAAGTTGGAGAGTGCGGTTGGCGGACTCTACATAATGCTAGGTGGAGCCATGTCTACCGTACCGGAGCAAGTCGGTGGTGAAAGGCTCAAGTTCATAGGTCTATCCGTAGCGAAATCGTCTGACGAAATCGCGGAAGCGTGGATCGACCTAGCCGAAGATGACCGGCGAGTCCTCAAAGCGCTGGAATCTCTCACCTCTTTCTCCGGTTGGGGGAAGGTAATCGGCGTTCACCTTATGGCCGTAGGTACGGCTGTACCGGGAATCGCCGCAATGCCGTCATTCGGTGGCGGCATGATGGGAGCGCCAGTTGGACCGCAAGGCGCACCACCGCAGCAGCCTAATGGTGGAGCGTCAGACGCACAGGCAGCGATGATCGTGGCGGAGCTATTCCGTCAAGCACAGTCACAACAGCGCGCGCAAGCAGCACAGGCACCGCCGCCCGGTTACGGACAGGCACCGCCGCCGCCGCCAATGCCACCGCAGCAGCAGCAGGCAGGCGTTCGCGCAGCAGCACCGACGCAGCCAGCGCCCGTAAGGGCTGGACGTGGGGCAGGGATTCCTAGCGCTTCCGACCTGTTCGGCGGCTCGGCTCCTATCCCGGACGTACCGCTTGATTTCCCATCGGCTAGCGACCCGCAAGACGCAGGAATGTAAACATGGCCGTAGTCGATACAACACGCGCAATCGAGGAGGTTTCATACGAAGAGTTTCTACGCAATTTCAGGTACAGACAAGATCAACACGTAACTATTTGCGGTCCCACAGGCTGCGGAAAGTCAGTGCTGATAACCGATCTAATCATCCCACAACAGCCATACGCTGTCTACTTTTCCAGCAAGCCGCGCGATGCGACTATGGACGGGATATTTGGGAGTAAGGATTGGGGATTTACTGACGACCCCCGCGACATTCACCCGGACGTACACAAGAAATGGGTCGTGGGACTCAAGAGATTTGGTGATCCCGAGGACGTGCGAGAGAGGCACCGTATCCTGTTCGGCCGAACCCTTCGGAAGCTGTTTTCACAGTCGGGTTGGGCCGCTGATCTAGATGAGGGTCGTTACATATGCGATCCGAAATATCTAGGTCTGAGTGATATTGTGGCTCAATGGTACATTCAGGCTCGATCCGACCACAAATCGGTTGTGCTTGCTACTCAGCGTCCAAGGTGGGTGCCACTTGAGGCATTCGATCAAGTTACCCACCTTTTCTTTTTCAATGACGATGACGAGCAAAACGTGAAAAGAATGGCCGAAGCGGCCGGAGCAAGTAGAAGGCAGTTCGAGGGAGTAATTCCTCACCTTTCAATCAGTGAGAGCGAGGGTGGGCAATTCCTCTACTACAACCGAGCGACTAAGCAAAAGCTAGTCAGTAAGGTGGAAATGTAATGGGCCGAATCGTTTGGGATGAGGCACACTTCATCGTCTCCTTGCTGATTGCCCTGTTCATATTGAATTGGGTGAAAGGCAAGCTCGACCAAGAAGGTGCATCGTACAAAGCGCTGACGTATCTCCTCCACGGCTAAAGGAAAGGTCACATGCCAGCAGCAACACAAAATCGTAACCGGCGACAGGTAGGCGCCGGTCACGCACAGGGACGGCAGCAGCAGGCACCGCCCCGTCCTCTGCCGTTCATCGCATGTGCTCACGAGCACACAGAACCCGGACCAATCATCACAAAGGCAATCGGTACAGCTATCGCGGCGGAAACGTTTGAATTCAACGTTCCGTCCTACGGTTACTACCGGGCCGTTTACCTACTCGTAGAAGCTACGGGCGGGACAATCGGCGCGGGAACGCTGTCGGCTGATTACCCCTGGAATATCGTGGAACAGCTTACGCTGCTTGACACGAACGGAGCCCCGATTTACGGGCCGCTCGGAGGTTACAACAATCTCCTGTCGGCACTGTATGACGGATTCACATTCCAGCAAGACCCCCGCACCGATCCGCAGTACGTCGCAACGATCAACGCACTTCTCAAGGTGCGCGTTCCGACGGAGATTGCACATCACTCCGGGGTCGGTTCGTTGGGTAATCAGAACGCAAGCGCGCCGTACCGTATCCGTCTGACGGTGAATGCCGGAGCAACGCTGTTCACGGTCGCTCCGACCACTTACCCGACGATCAAGATAACGCCGATTCTTGAGGCTTGGACGCTTCCGAATAAGACAGACTCCAAAGGGCGTCCGCAGTCACAGCTTCCCCCGAGTTACGGAACGGTCATGTTCCACTCGGAAAGGATCGTCGGTGGCGTTCCGGCTGGACAGTTCCAGATTCCGGTTCTTCGCGTAGGTGGACTGATCCGGTGGATTTGTTTCATCGGGCGGCAGACCTCCGTTACGGGACCGCGAAGTGATACCGCTCTGCCATCGCAGCCGATTCTTTTTTGGGATGGTCGGCAGCTTTACAACGAGCCAAAGTCCTACCGTTTCACCCGCAGTAATGAGCCGATCAACTCAACGTCGGCGCTTGGGCGTCCGGCAGGAGTGCTGGCTTACACGTTCAACAGGACGGCACTCGACCGCTGCGGCGATGAGCGTCCGTATCTGTACCTTCCCACCACGGAGGCAACGCGACTCGAACTCGAAGGCAGCTTCGGGGAATCCTGCATCGTGCAGGTGCTCACATGTGAAGTTGCACCGGCTGAGGTAAACCCGGCGCAGCGTTACGTTGAGAGCAACGCGACCGCATTTCACCCGATGGGCGGCGAAGTTAATCAGAATCAGCTCTAGGAGGCTGTTGTGGAAGATTACGCAACACAAGCCGCGACGATGGGTGAAGCTCCCGCGTTTGAATCGGGAGTCGGTGGCAGCATCGGTGGTGAATTCCACGTGGACGGAACTCCGATGCGTGTCGCAACAATCGTCATCGTGGGCGTTCTCCTTCTGATCGCCTGGAGTCAGACGGGCTTTCGCTTTCACGTGACGGTGTAACACATGTCATCGCAAACTAAAAAGATACTGATTGGAGTGGTGGCGGCGCTGATCGTTTACCACTTTTACATGCAGTCGCAGGTCAAGCACGCAACGAAAGGGCAGGGATGACATGTCGATAGTCTCACTCCTCATCCTTGTGGCCGCGCTGTATGGCGCTTACACTTTCTACCAAAGGAAGATGGCGGCGTAAAATGGCACGACCCCTCCCCGTAAATCTCCTCATGGCTGGAACCGGAGCCGTCCTGCTCGTCTCCGGGATAAGTGGGGAACCCATCGGGAAGGTGCTACAAGGTGAATTCGGAGACGTAAAGGGTACAAAGCAAGCCGCATTGGAGAACGCAGAACGGGGCCAAGCGCAGTCAGCGCAAATGCTCAGCAGTTCCACCTTTGCTCCGTCTCCTGCTTCCCTCTCAACTGGCGGAGGTTCAACGTCGATTCTGTCGGCCGCGAAATCCCAACTAGGGACTCCGTACAAGTGGGGCGGGGAGCAGGAGCGGAACGGGTTTGACTGCTCCGGGCTAACCCAATGGTCATACGAGCAGGCGGGGATTCACATTCCCCGAACGGCACAGGAACAGTTCAATGTGATGAGGCATTCTGCAATTCCTGGGCCGGGGTGTCTAGCGTTCTTTGGCGGCTCGCGTGTCAGTGTTTCACACGTAGGAATAGTAGTAGCTCCCGGAGTAATGATCGACGCAACGCATACGGGAGCGTTTGTGGAATACTCCCATTTTACCCCGCTCATTGGGTCAATGTGGGGAAGTGACAGGCTAATCGGATACGGGTGTCCATGACTAAGCAACGAGCAGAGCAAATCATCGTTATTTCACTCGTAGTAATGCTCGCTAGTACAGTGGGCGGAAGTCTCGCGGAGGGTAAGACAGGGACCAAGTTCTACGGACGTAAAATCGTGGGCGGGTTTCTGTCAATCTTTCTCCTGTCACTGTTGGCAGAGGTAGCACCCCCTCCCGCTGCTTACATGTCAATGGCAATGGCCAGTTATGCCGCGCTTCACTACGGACTACCGGCCATAAATAAAACAGGAACAGCTAGTAAAACTGGTAAGAAAGGCGCGGCGAGTGAAGCTCCAACGTTCACAGAACCGCCAGAGGTAATGAATTACCTGGGGCAGTTGGCATGAATCTCGCTGAGAACTTCTGGCTGTACCTAGCGATAGCCGTGGTATCGGCCGTCTCATTCGTGATAATGTTCCATCTGTCCTCCGAACTCAAATAGGAGAAACAATGAGTGGTAGTGAAAGTCTCACAGCACTTCTCATCTTCTGCGGCTTGTTCTACGGTGCTTACCGTTTGATTGAGTCCACGGAAGCCAAATACGAGGCTGAGCGCGCGGAGAACCGCAAGCTAGTCGAGCGGTTCATCGTTGCAGTTGAGTCATACGCGGAGGCACAGTCAAAGTGAACACCCCAAATACATTCATCGGTCTGCTTGGCCTGCTTGTCCTGGGCGGAATGCTGGCAGATATCCTCTCGTCAAAGGAAACCGCTCACGACCTCACCGCCCTGTCAAACGGGTGGGCAAACGTTGAGCGCTCAGCGCTTCACCCGTAGGAGGTAATAATGAACCTTGGACTCATACATATGGGCCGATTGAGAAGGCAGAGGGAGGGTCGGCGTCCGCAGGAGCCGGTCTACCCTCCGAATCTCGCAGGAGAGGAGCTACCCCCTAGCTTCGCGTTCCACGGGCGACAGGAACAGCAGCAGCGTGCGAATTTCTTTGAACCCCCGTGGTATGACATAGACGCTCTGTACGAGCTTCCAACGGCTCACGGTTTTCTCGCACAATCCCTAGACGCATCGAATCCCCCCGACTCAGACAAATACGCAGCGGGGAACAAGATTCGTCCTTGGGCGCACGTGCGCGTTCCAACGTATCTTGCAATCTCCGAGTGGGAAGGTGGAGCGAATGACGAATTCCTCCACGGCAAGATTGCGGCAGCAAATCCGGGCGGTCACATTGTCCAGCAAATCGGCGGACAGAATACGATTGACGTTTCACCTCTCGTACCCGAAGCCGAGTGGACAACGTATGGCGCGCTAAACGCACTCCCATCAGCAGCCGACATGGGACCAGTCGAGGACGGTTATCTCTATGCGTAAAATTCCACCGTGGGCATGGGCGCTCATCGCTGTTGGCGCGGGTGCGGCGTTCTACCTCTACAAAAAACACAAAGAAGCGCAGGAAATCGCAGCGGAATCGACAAGCTCAAGCAGCACCGAACAGTCAACCGCCGTTGCAAGTGAAGAAGGGTATCCCTACAGCATGGGCGAATACCCTCCGGGCGGCGGCGGTGGCGGCGGAATCGCCGGTCCCATCGCAGGTGCAAACGAAAGTCAACAGGAGTTTCACGAACTGTTCGGGCAGCAGCAGACGTTTGAGAAAGAATTTCTCACCTCCGAGCAGGAATCACAGAAAAGCATTGCGGAACAAATCCGTAGCTCAGAGGAAGCCATCCGTTCACAGTTGGAAGCGGCGGCAAAGGGTAGCGCTGGCACGACCACCGGCGCAGGATCAGGCGGCGGCGCTCCATCGTCACCACCTCCGGGCGGCGTCACGACCGCTCCCCCTCCGCCGACTCAGCCATCCTGCCCGTCAGCGTTCCCGAATCACAACCCGGCAAAGGGCGCAGTTGGTCCCGGTTCATGCTGGCGTTGGAGCCGGGATAAAACGGGCGGCGGTTGTGCGTGTCACGGCTACCAGTCGGGTGCGCTTGAGTGTGAACAGGGCAAAGCCCCTCACTGTCACTGGTAATGCTGACCGAGAGGGACGTGCGTATGCAATTCGGTGAATTCGATTGCGGCTGCGACACCCGCCGCGAAATCATGGGAGCTAACAATTGGCAATGGGACGTGGGAGTCATTGCAGTTGTCGCGGTTCTAGTCGCAGCCGCTCTACTGATAGCGAGGTAACATGAGTAACTTGCTGATAATTTCGTTGTCTTTCGTGATTTGCGTGCTTTACGCGCTAGCGATCAGTCTCGCTGTTGCCTCACGTAGATCAGAGGAAGAACACGAAAGGATGTTCCGTGAATGGACCGATGGCTCCCGACATGAAACCGCCAAGAGTAAGGGATGATCCCGGCACTTTCAGTCATACCGTTGTCGTGCTCGTTGTCGTGGTGGCGGCAACCGTACTCGACGCGATAGGTCGGCTGGACTCCACAACGCTTTCAACCGTCTACGGAGCGGCGCTCGGGTACGCATCCGGTCTAACGGTGGCGACGAAAAGAGGAACAAGTGAATGACGGAAATATGGGGAATGCAACAGCAGCGCTGCTTTTCATCGCCTCAGCAACAAACGCACTTGACGTATTCTCAGCGGTCAACTCGTCACCCTGGACGGCGTACAACTTCGCCAACGATCAGGACGCACAAAAGGCACTGAAATACTACGTCACACATGCGATTGTCATTACCGGAATTACGAACGTGGTTGGCGCGCTCATTGCGAAAAGGTGGTGGCCTATCTTTGGCGCTACTATCGCTAGCGTTTACATGTACTGGCTTTACGAGGACGCCGTTACAAAAGGTGAAGCTGACGGTACGGAGAACTTCCAGAAATGAGCGTCACATGAGTAAGCAGGTATGCGCCAGTGACTACGGAGGACCGGGCGATCCGACCTCCGGCATCACTGGCTACAGGGGAGATAACCTCAACGGCAAAATGGCCTTTGCTGAGCTAATGATGGGCACGGCGCTAGGTAACTTGCCGTACCGGGCAAAGGTACAAATCAGTTACAACGGCCGCAGCGTCATAGCGGAAAAGCTTGACATAGGGCTAGGGGGTGCCGGTTGTGGCGGACACTCACGGGCAATCGACTTGTGGTATCAGACTGCGCAGGCGCTAGGATTCAACGGGCTTGGCGTTGTCACTGTCACACTACCCGGGGAAGCCGCGCAGGGGGGAACTACGCGAGACGTGGGGCTGTTTGAAAATCCCGCCGAATGGCTGACCAATCCGGGCGGCGCGCTAGGTAAAGAACTAGGGGGAGAAATTCTCGGGCAGGGCGGCGGGGGGGGTCCGCTCAGCTCGCTTGGCGGTATCGGCAACATACCGAAGATCGTTGAGAAAATATACGAACTCCTTTTCACTCCACAGGGCTGGATACGACTCGGGAAGCTCCTCATTGGGACATTCCTACTACTCTCCGGGGTAATGGGAATGGCAAACGTCAGCGCTGCGCCAATCGTTGAGGTTGGCACGAAAGCAGCCGAGGTCGCGGCAATCGCCGCATAAGAAAGGTAACGCATGTCACTTATGGAGGACGCAAGCCGAGCACTCGCTCCGCATACTCGTCACCTTACCGACACATTGCAGTACCACGGGGATCGCATTTACCAACAGTTGAGCGAACTCAATCAGGAGTCCGACGTTGGGCGACCCGACACGGGTAACGCTTTCAAGTTCATCATCGTCCGTAAGAAACTGCCAGCCGAAGCGCAACCGCTCAACCTAATCACCGGCTTGCAGAACGATGAGGCCGGACCTTCCTTGGGTGAATGGTGGCTGTTGCAGTCGCTCGTAACTGCGGGCGCTGTACCCAAATCCCCACAGTACAACATTCGCACAAACACGGGCCGTCTGATTTACGCTTCCAATGCGGAAGCGAATGACAATCAGAAATACGGTGGTGACGTGGTTCTCCTGCAAGGGGAGATTTTCGTATTTGAACCTGCCGCCGAAGGTGTGTTCGATTTCACCATGTCAGTTGTGCTCCGTAAGATGCCGCGTCAGCAGCCGGACGCTGGCTACGGTGTGTCCGAGGAGCATTACGAGGATCAGTCGCGCACGCAGGAGCACGAACGGGAGCGCGACTTTCCGGGTCATTCCTATGTACCCGTGGAGGACTACGCCGGACTCACTGACCCGCAGGGGCAGCTTGAGACGCACCTACCGTAATGCCTGCTTCGCAGCGGCAGGGCTTGTCGTTCAACACGACGGCGATACGCTCCGCTAAACTCCCCGCTTCACTCCTATTCAAAACGGACAAGATTACGTCCGCCAGTAGGTTTGGAACAGGGATTATTGACCTGGGCACCCCCCGTCTCGGGACGGGCGGGTGGGAGGTGCAGTTCCTTACCGTATTTAGTGAACTGAGCATTATTTACGAAAAGGAATTCGGTTCCATAGTGGCGGAAGCCGCTTTCTCAGTGGCAATCGTGGCCGAAGTATTCATGGGATCATACCCTCTTTCTGTGCAGTACAGTAACATTGCACGATTGCCCGTTGGTGCTCCCGGCCCGGCAACTAACCGTGAAGTCGTTTTGATAGGCGGTCTGAATCTACCGCAAACCTTCTTTGTGCCAGCGGGACAACAGCTTTCAATACAGCTTTATTACCAGATAATTGCAGCCGAAGGACCGGAAAAACCCCCGGTATATAACGGGCTAAATGCTGTGTTCATTCCTAAAAACACACAGATGCAACTCATCATGGGGTACGAACAGAAATGAGTGTTTTTCCTGCATATCCGCCCGGATCGCTAAATCAGATACCCGACACGAATATTATCGAACGTCTGGAAAAACTAGAAAAAGAAATTGGCGCGTGGGAAAAAGTAGAATCACTCGGACCACATACTTCAACGACAAATATTGAAGTTCGTAAATTCTTTGGCATGTTGCAGTTCCGTGGAGCTTGCACCATGAAAAATGAAGTGATCCCGAATTTTAGTGAGATTGTGAAAATGCCAGCAGGCGTGCGGCCCGTTGCCGGTAAGCTCACATGGGCCAGCGATGCCTCGACTGGATTTGTTGGGGGGATAGGATTTGAAGCTAACGGAGAAGTTATCTGGCGCAGCGGAGAAATCCCGGCCGGAGGTGTAGTCCTTTCTTTTGAAGGTACATGGTGTAACCAGTGATAAAGGGGAAAATCACCGCTAAGGGTGAAACGCATGAGTACGAGGTAGTGAAATGGATAAAAGACGACGAGTACACGCCACACGATCAAAAGCTTAGGCAACGAATCAGCCCCGATCAATTGGGTGAAGCGGAGGCGATTTATGTGAAAATAGACAAGTCGGATGGCAGCGAGGAGTACCGCTACTTTTGGGGACCGTTCTTTGACGGCACCGATGAGCTAGAGCAGCACATAGCTGACTCTATGGATTATGACTATTAGGGGGTGCGAGTAATCGCAGTTTCGTCTGTCGGTGTTCTCGACACAGAAACAGGAGAACTATCGCCAACGATAGACGTTGAGAAACTGCTAACAACAGAGCCCGGCGGGGTGATTTCAGGTAACAACCTGTACCCCTACCTTGCAGCCCTCGCGCCGGAGGTGCGAAAAGACGAGGGTTGGACTATGACTGTGAATCTGCAAGAGCGGAGAATTCGTCCGCTAGACTCAAAAGATACTCGAATTACTGGAAAGCTTTACGTGTCGAAATTGACATATAGGCGGGCAAAGGTCGGAGGACGGCGTAATCGTCGGCGTCCTCCCGCGATCAAATGGGTAGTCCTAGAGCTTGGGCTATTCATAGAGAAGCCACCGACCGATGTTCACGAAATAGCTGCCATCGGTCACAGTTTCATTGAGCTAGCGGAACGGCGTGGGATCAAGCCCCGTTCGTCGCCCGGTTCGTTCGGCTCTGCGATGCTGCGCGCGTCGTCTAAGTGGAACAAAGAACGGCACGCCGCGCCCGAGTTTGTGTCGGAGGTCGGCAGGCGTCACCTCCCCGGCAATTACTACGCGCTATCCAATGAGTTCAAGCGGAAGGTGCCACACGCTTACTACATGGATCAGGAGTCCTCGCACCATAAAATAGCCGCGTCTGTCCCACTCCCTCACCCGCATAGTCTCCGCGCTAGGGGATTCTTTCGCGCCACGGAGCACGACGTTTACCGCAAGTGGACAACTGACCTTTCACTACTTGACGGTCAGCATGGGCTTACTTGTTGCATGGTGCATTGCGGGACAATCCCTCATCGTAGTGAACACTTGTATCCACCGTGGGCTAAGGAGCGTGGCACCAAACCCCGATGGATTTGGACTCCCGAGCTTCGCTTGTTGCAACAAGGCGATCACCGTATGCAGTTTGAGTATGTGATTTGTGCTCTCACTTCACGGTTCAATGACGATGCACTTTTGGAGTATGCGGAGTGGGCGCTAGAGCAACGCAAGCGGACTGACTCGAAATGGTACAAGTCTGCGCTGCTAGCAGCTTACGGGATGCTTGCTATTCGCCATGATCGTGAGCGCCCTGTTTCACTGTTCACTGTTCACGGCAGACCGAAGCCGCCGCGCGCCACCGTCGTTGAGCTTCCACTACTACCGAACGTGTACCGCTCCGACGTGAAACGTATGAAACCCCCGGCAGTACAGAACGTGATTGCGCGGGGTGTGATTGAGGCTGAGACGCGCACACGCTCGTTGGAGTACGCGAAACAGCTTGAGGGGGAGGGAACGCCGGTCCCGCAGATTTACGCGGACGGTCTACTTGCCGCTTTGGAGCAGGTGCCGATGTTTGTCCCGGAGCACTGGCGCGTAGCGGCTGCGCTGTCGGACGTGTTCTCGCCGCACCCGAACAGCATCATCAGTAATGAGCTTGTACGTCTGCCGGGTATTCTTGGGAGCGCCCGTGCCGCGTATGGTACGCCGTGGGAAGCGCCCGCGATCCGGGAATCCCTAGAAGCCCGTTCGGGTGATCTGCCCGACTAGAACGAATGTCCAGAAAGTCCTTGACAAGTGACACGTGTTGCTCTAAGCTTCGATATAGAAGCAAGGACATAGAGCAAGGGCAGCCGGGAGGCACCCGCCTAAAAACCCCCTCCCGGATAGCCACACGGTTAGCGATGAGCGCCGTCCCCGCAAAGGGGGGATGCAAGCACAACACTTGAAAGGAAACTGACATGCACAGCATAGAAATGAAACACCTCCCCAATAAAGAAGTCGTTTGTAAATGCAAATGCGGCTGGACTGCCCGCTATGTATCAGTGCCAAAAATGATTCAGGTACATGGGGAACACGATAAAGAGGTGAGTGAAGATGACTAGACAGGAACTACTAGACGCGGGGATCACCTCACGGTCTGAGGCTCGCCGCCACATAGACGCAGCACTCAGACACTACCGCACCGCGAAGCGCGCAACGATTCAGGTAATGGCAGACCTTCGACGGTTGCAGGATGGCGGCGTTCACCTCCTGTACGGAGAGCAGAATTTCTCTATATGGGCAGAACACACCTTTGACGGACTCGCCGCTGCCAACGTTCGCCAGCTTACGCGGGCGGGCGGGGTAGCGCTTGAGCTTGAGCGCCGCAACCTCATCGACCTAGATAAGCCCGAGGGTTACGTCGGCACGACGGGACTGCGTGAGCTTTCCGTTGTCGCCAATGACTTCGGGGATGACAAGATGGCAGAGGTTTTCATCACGGCGCGTGAAAGCGTCGAGGATGGAAAAGAGGTAAGTGGAACGGCAGTGAAAGCCGCTCTGAGTCTCCTCATGCCGCCCGCCAATCCCGAGCTTGTCACACCTCCCGCGCTGCGGGATGACGACGATGAGGACGACGGATACGAGGAGGAGAAGTTGCCTGCAAAAATCCGTGAGCTTGTCAGTCACATTCAGGACTTGGCATGGGACTTGCCGGGCTCTGCCGATGAGCTTGCGGAGGCAAACAAACAGCTACAGGCTGAGCTTGCCAACGAGAGCACGGCCAGTGACGAGACATGGATTGCGAGCAAGCGATGAGGCTGCCAATGTTCATTCTCGGAATCATCCTGCTCATCATTCTGCTTTCGGGGGGGAAGGCGTTTGCGGACGAATTCTCCGAAACCCTCCCCCCCGGAGTAGGTTACACCTGCATGGAACATGTGTGTGTCAGTGAATCGTTTGAACCGACAGAAAGTGAACTAGATGAAGAAACTCTGGAAGCTGAACCCGAACTGGAAGTGGATTCGTCGGCTTACAGTGAAACGAGCCCTGCGGCGGCAGCGCCGCGAATGGAATCGCCTCCCGCTGTCCGAGTACCCCCTAGAATACGCAGGCCAAACAGACATGTACATTGCAAACGGAACCCCGCTCGCTCCCGTACAGGGCATAAAGGGCGGGCAGGGTGCCGGGCGGTACGTAAGGCCCAACGGCCTTGAAATTCACCTAAACAAGAAACTGGTACAGAAAAGGAACAAGTGACATGTGTAACGGTAGAGGACTAGACGGAGCGGTCGGCCCGCTCGATAACAGCGATTACGTGCAGCGCGAACGCAAACGCATAAACGACAAGCTGCAAAAGAGTGAGAAGCGCGGCGGCGACTACGCCGAAGCTTACGGAGAAATGTCGCAGCTTGCTTTTTACGCTGCGCTCAAGCTCGCTGAGTGTGACCCGTCATTCGGGCTCACACCCGTAAGCGATGCCGACGTGGACGCTTTCGACCGCGCACTAGGAGAGGGGCGGCGATGAACCGTTACCAATCTGAGGTGACAGAATTTCACCGAGCGCTCGGAATCACCATTGGCGAAAGCCCGATGATCCGCCGCCCTGAGCTACGCGCGGAGCTAATCCGAGAGGAGTCAAAAGAGCTACGCAAGGCGATCATAGATGGTGACATTCTCGGGGCCATCGACGGCATGTGTGACGTGATCGTCGTTACGCTCGGCTCGGCCGTTGAGTTCGGCATAGACCTTGACCCGTTTTGGGATGAGGTACACCGCACGAACATGGCAAAGCGAGGCGGTCCAGTCCGGGCCGATGGTAAGCGACTCAAGCCGAAGGGTTGGACACCCCCGGACTTGGAGCGGGTCTATCGGGAGGTGTATGGACTTGGGAGCGCTTGACGAGCTAAACAGAGGACTTGAGGACTTGCGCAAGGCCAACCTGCCGGAGTACGCAGAGCGGCTGCGAGCCCTTGAGGTGAAAATCAAAGACTTGGAACAGCGGCTAAACCCGCTGCTAAAGCTACTAAAGACGGAAGGGAGGTGAAAATATGGGAACTTCACTACGGACGGCGTTGTCATGGCTACAGGCTCACGGGCTCAGCGATGACGCTGAGTGTTGGGTGTTGGGGCAGGACACGGTTCAGCCGGTGACGGGTGTCACTCAGGTATTGAGTGACATGCTGATCATCACGGCCCCGCCGTGGTCAGACCCCGCCCCCACACCCCTGCGGTTCGCCGCCGTGTGTGATACACTGCTTGAGAACTACTCGGGGGGCGGCACGCTCAGGTGGCTTGCCAAACCCGACGATCCGTACCGAGGCAGTTACGTAGTCAATCCGAAGTCAGCCGTTTTTTTCTTGTTCCTTCCCAACGAAATCCAAATCGTTGAGAGCCATGAGGAAAAAATGGAACAGAGAACGCAACAAGCAATTCAACTAACACGCGATATACAGGAGTCACAGACATGGCCACTATCACAACCGCAAATCTGATCAAAGACGCTGGTGAGAAGATCAGCCAGCGGAAGCAGTTGATTGAGGAGATTGCCGCTCTGCGGGAAATCCTCCGCAATCTCGACAAGGCCGGGCAGCTTTCCGAGCAGGAGTCGGCGTGGGTTGCTGAGGCATTCCCGCCCCGCGAACGGGCAGCGGCCGAGAACGGCGACGGCGGCGAGTAGCCGCCGGATGGAGTCGCCAGAGGAGCACGCAAACGAGAAGCGGATAGCACTCTGGCCAGCACGCAACCGTGAGAAGGGGTCATCGCACCCCTATCTCACGGGGCGGCTAACACTCGACGGAAAGACCTATTTCGTAACCCTATGGAAACGGGACAGGCAATCCGATCGAATGCCCGTGCTATCGGGACAGATAACACTCGCAGACGACGACCAACTAGAAATCTAGAAAGGAACATGACACATGGGAATGTTTGACAAGGAACCTAACTTTGGCGAGACGTTCAAAGAGGGTGATCGTTTTGTTCTCACGGCCGTTGAGTACGTGGGTACAATCCAGACCCGCGAAGGGCCAGCCGAGAAGTCCAGTTTCACCATTGTCTCACGGTCGCACCCGGAGGAGGCCATTCGGTATTCCGTCCTTGGCATTGGCTTTGCGAATCAGGCAAAGCGCGCGAAGGGATCGGACTTTCCGCAGGTGGTGGAGTTCATCACGGAGGCAACCGGAACGGGAGACAACCGAGTGAAGCTCGTTGCTCCCGTGAACGTAGACCCTCGCGCGTTCCTCAACGGCGACGACGGTCCTACGCTCGACGCAACTGCAACCCAACGAGTCAAGGAGGGTGCGGACGATCTAGGCTTCTAGTCTGATCGTAGTACGGTAGCGGACCCCGCGATAGGGAGCGTCGAGCATTCACCCAAACAGCCTAGCTGTGCTCGGCGCTCCCCTTTTACTTGAAAGGACACGAAATGGATAATCCCTCAATTCACGATTTCATCATGGGCCGGACTGAGAATTCCGATCCCCACAACGATCTTCTACAGATAGGCTTTGACGGACAGGCCATCTACGAACAGTTGCTAGCAAATCCCTTGCTCACCGTTATGATGTTCGGTGAGATGATCGCAGCGACGGGTCCACGCCCGGACGTTTACATAGCCGACTACGCAATGACATGGTTCACAATCGGAGCCTGTCTGACAGAGGAGAAACATGCGAGAGCCGCCGCCGACAATCTCCCCCCGCCCACCAACGAGCCGACATGACAACAAGCTCATACTGCACTGTCAGTCCTGCGAATACCGCTGTCTCGTTGACGTTCGGCCCAACGACACAACGACATGGATATGTCCAGCTTGCCTAGTTCCGCAACGGGTAACGTCGGAGGTTCACTCCCGCACGGAATGGATCAAGGAGCTAGCGCGAAAAGCAGGACTACGGAGCTAGACCTACTCAACGCCTTTCATCCGGTAGGCTACTGCTACGGGCCGGGGAGTCCAGTCCATCGGGTAGAAAACGGTAAGGTGCTCTGCGGGAGCCACGATTACACAGAGCTATGTCCACGCGAATATGTGGAGGACCGGCTACCGCAGGACGCTTGCCCCAACTGCATGAGAGTTCACAAATACAGAAAGGAATCTAATGTGGATAGTGACACTAAATAGGGAGGGTTCGACCACTGAGGTTATCGGACCCTTTGAGGATGAGGAAACGGCGGCTAAATTCGTATTCGAGCAACAGCTAAATAGTCCGCTATGGGCTTTGCAATTCAGACCACTACTACCACCTTCCGCCAATCTCACAACTGAGATAATCCCTACCAACTACACGGCGGGATGGCGCGAGGCCAAAATGCGATTTGGATTCGAGGACAAACTATGATCCGCATTACGTTTGAGTTTCCAGACACGGGACCAGATGGCGCAGAGATAACAGAGGACGAGGTAACGACTTGGGGAAATACAATCCTCAAGCCAATGGCTAGCTTCACCGGAATAGAGGTCCGCATCGTTGAGGTAACATCTGTTACCGACGCTGGCGAGTGAAGCTCTTGGGAACCGGGTACACGTCCCCCCCCGACGTGTAAGGTGAAAGTCCCG
>Ga0210404_10000615_pt1 | contig 17365 bp, 9 predicted proteins | sample IncBWH28MmetaG_FD_155455 | JGI IMG/M metagenome (GOLD analysis project Ga0210404, IMG submission 155455) | Forest soil microbial communities from Barre Woods Harvard Forest LTER site, Petersham, Massachusetts, United States - Inc-BW-H-28-M | ecosystem: Environmental > Terrestrial > Soil >... | reverse complement strand
CCGGAATCGACCTGTGCCGGAGCCCCTTGCGCCGCGGTCACCTGCCCCGGCTGAATCTGCGTGAGCGGGAGATTGAATTTCGCTCCATGGCGCACGCGTTTCTCGATGATGGGAAGTACGGTCGCTCGCGGAAGTTCAGGCAGCAAATTTTCCAACCGAATCATGCGATCGAGAAAGTGCCCGGCCCTGGCAACCTCAGCGAGATCTGCAAGCGACACGGCTTGGTCGAGCGTGAATTCGCCCACCGCAGTGCGGACAATTTCCGCGAGATGCGCGCCCGCACCATGCAGCTTTCCCAGATCCTGCGCGAGCGAGCGGATGTACGTCCCGGAGCCGCATTCAACCACAAAGCGAGCCACTGAACCTTCGATCCCCGTCAGCCTGAATTCATACACTTCCACATCCACCGGCTCGAGCGTTACCGGCTTGTGCTTTCGCGCCAACTCGTGCGCCGGGCGCCCATGGATTTTTTTCGCTGAAAACTGTGGCGGCATCTGCTGGATCCTGCCAACGAACTGCGCGGCCAGCGCAATGATTTCTTCAGCATTGAGCGCGGGCGCTGAATCTGGGCCGAGTGCCTGCCCATCAGCGTCGTAGGTGTCGGTGGCAAATCCGAAACGGATAGCGCAGGCATAACGCTTTCGCCGGCCGCCATAGAACCGCGCCAGACGGGTCGCGCGTCCCAGTGCCAGGACGAGTACTCCGGTTGCAAGCGGATCAAGTGTCCCGAGATGCCCGATCCCGCGGAAACCCGCGAGCCGGCGCACCGATTCCACCACATCGTGCGAAGTCTTTCCGCGGGGCTTGTCCACAACAAGGATGCCGTCGATGGGAGCCTGTGGTTTCCGGGGCATTAGTTTAAGTTTGCGTACCTGGGAGAGCCATACTCGACATTTCTGTTTCGGTCGGGGAGCAGATTGAGCGAACGCTCAAGAGTGCCGCTGCCAGGCCTACTCTTCGCTCGGGCTCTGAACTTTCCGCAGCAACTGCTCAATGCGCTGGCCACGCTCATCCGACTCATCCAGCATGAAGATCACCTCCGGCGCGCGCCGCAAGCGCAGTCGTTCGACCAGTTCGTGGCGGACATACCCCGAAGCCGCCTTCAATCCAGCGAGCGTTGTGGCGCGCTCGGTGTCGTCATCCGCGAGCTGCACGAACACGCGCACCGTGCGCATCCCGGGCGTCAACCGGACTTCCGTCACGATCACAGTCCCTGAAAGCCGCGGGTCTTTCAATTCACCCGCGAGCATCAGGCTCACTTCGTTGCGGATTTCTTCGGCAATGCGCTCTGAGCGATGTCCCCCGAGGGTCATTGGCCGTCCTCAAAATATTCGATTTCCCGTGAAACTAGATCGCGCCCCAGCAGCCGTTCTGATTCGAGGGCGATTGCTTCCAGCGATTCTTCCAGGTGCTTTTCGTCGCCCGAAATACTCACCACGCCCACACGCGACCGTTGCCACAGATCCTGATGCTCAAGCTCCGCTACGGCTACATTGAAGTGGGCGCGCAGCCGGTCTTTCAAGCTACGCAGAACCTGCCGCTTGTCCTTGAGGGACCGCGCATCGGGGATATGAATTTCTAGGGTGAGGAGGCCGATCGTCATATCCGCCCCCGAGAATTTCAGGGAAACGGGAAAGATTGCAATAAACTAGTTGCGGCGCGCCTCCGCGCTTTCCTGCGCGCGCGCTCGATCCGCCACGTTGATCAATTCCGGAGCGGCGGTCTTCTCCATCTTGAAGCATTCCAGGATGTCGCCCACTTTGACGTCGCTGAAATTCGAAACGCCCACGCCGCATTCGAATCCCTGGCGAACCTCGTTGGCGTCTTCCTTGAACCGCCGCAACGAACTGATTCTTCCCGTGTAAATCACCACGTTATCGCGCAACACACGCACATCCGCGTCGCGTTTCAAAATGCCGTCCTGCACCGAGCAGCCCGCGATCATCCCCACGCCCTTCACACGGAATGTGTCGCGCACTTCCGCGCGGCCGAGATAGGTTTCCTTGATCACCGGCGACAGCAAACCGGAAACGGCCTTCTTCAATTCATCCAGCAGCTCATAAATAATCGTGTGCATTCGAATGTCCACGCCCTCTCGTTGCGCCAGGTCGGAAGCTTTCCGCTCCGGCCGGACATTGAACGCGACGATCACGGCATTCGATGCCGACGCCAGCAGCACGTCCGTTTCCGTAACGGCGCCGACACTGGCATGAATGACCTTTAATTTCACTTGGTCATTCGAAAGCCTGGGTAACATTTCGTTAAGCACTTCGACGGACCCCTGCACGTCTGCTTTCACTACAACCGGCAATTCTTTCAATTCCCCCGCTCTCAATTGCTCGTGCAATTGATCGAGCGTCAAGCGGCCTGACGACGCAGTCTTCGCGAGAGTGGCCTCGCGCTGCTTCGACTGGCGGTATTCGACAATGTGGCGCGCCTTGGCTTCGTCGGCCACCTGGAATTGATCGCCGGCTTCGGGAACGCCTTGAAGTCCGAGAACCTCGACGGGGGTCGACGGCCCGGCTTTCTTGATCGGCTGGCCGCGATCATCGAACATGGCGCGAACTTTCCCGTACACCGCACCGACAATAAACACGTCGCCCACATGGAGAGTCCCGTTCTGCACCAGCACAGTTGCAACAGGGCCGCGGCCTTTGTCTACGCGCGATTCAAGCACCGTGCCGCTTGCAGGCGCGTCGGGATCGGCCTTGAGCTCGCGTAGATCGGCGACGAGCAGAATCATTTCCAGCAGTTTTTCGATGTTCTTCTTTGTCTTGGCGGATACTTCCACCATCACCGTTTCGCCGCCCCACTCCTCAGGCATCAGTTTGCGATCGGAGAGCTGGCGCTTTACTCGCTCGGGTTGCGCATCCGGCTTATCAATTTTGTTAATGGCCACAATGATCTGGACGCCGGCCGCACGCGCGTGATCAATGGCTTCTTCGGTTTGCGGCATCACGCCATCGTCCGCCCCAACCACCAGGACCACGATGTCGGTCACTTTTGCGCCTCGCGCGCGCATGCGGGTGAATGCCTCGTGGCCCGGCGTGTCGATGAATACAATCCGCTTTCCGTCTACCCGCGCCTCATATGCGCCGATATGCTGAGTGATCCCGCCCGCTTCTCCCGCAGCAACTTCCGTTTCGCGGATTGCGTCGAGCAAGCTGGTCTTGCCATGGTCCACGTGACCCATCACGGTGACAACGGGCGCTCGCGGCAACTGATTCCCCGATCGCTCTTCTTTGACCTTTTCTTCCTGCACCACCTGCTCTTCGAATGTCACAACCTTTACGATTCCATTGAACGCTTCCGCCAGACTTGTCGCCGTCGGGGCGTCCAGCGCCTGGTTTATGCTGGCAAACACGCCTCGATCCATCAGTGTCTTCAGCAAATCCTTGGCGCGAACGTCGAGCTTCTCCGCCAGCTCGCGAGCCGTTATCCCTTCGGTGACGATTACCTCGCGGGGCTCGCGCTGAACGGGCGCGACGGGCTCCGCTTGTGCCGCGCGGCCCGGACCAGCGCCCGCGCGTGTGCGCACTGGATGCAGCTTTCGCTCGCCTTCGGCATACCGCTTCTCAATCAGCGGACGGCCGCGTGAAGCGGGAGGCTTCCGCGCATAAAGTGGTTTGCCGGGTTCAGCTTTCGGAATGCCGGCGCCGGGCCTCTGTCCGCCCACAGGACCTTGCCCAGGACGCCCACCTGCTCCAGGACGCTGGGGAAATCTAGAAGGCGGTCCGCCGGGTCGTGGCGGGCCACTAGGACGAGCCTGCCCAGGTGCAGCAGCGGGACGCATTCCCTGTGGCGCGCCGGGCCTGCCCTGTCCGGGACCTGATGGCCCAGACGGGCGAGAAGGATATCGCTGGCCCGTCAGTGGAGCGCCGGGTCTCTGAGCACCAGGAGCGGTCGCAGCGGGACGCTGTGCCGCAGGAGTAGTGGGATGACCGGGAGCACCGCCAGGGGCCGCCGGACGCGCCGGGATTGGAGCTCTTGTCACTCCCGGTGTCACGCCGGGCTTCGCTGCTGCCGGTGCACCGTGTGTTGCGCCAGCGGGTGCTACCCCAGGCTTGGCAGCAGGCGGAGAATGCGCTGCCGGAGCAGCTCCTGCTGCAGGAGACCCAGCGGGGCGCGCGGTCGCACCGCCGGGGCGCGGTGTCACACTCGGAGGAACGATCCCAGGCGCGGCGGGCTTGCCGGCGACTCCCGGAGTCGCAGAAGGTGCTGGCACTCCCGGAGCGGCGGGCCTCGTGGTCGACAGCGGTGTTGCCGGAGCAGACGTGCGTGATGCGGGTCTGGCCTTCGCGGCCTTTACCTTGGCTTCCTTCTCCGCTTCGGCGGCCGCTTCCGCCGCGGCGAGTCCCTGGAAATGCCTCCGCACGAGCTCGGCGTGGTCTAGGTCAAGCGAACTCGAGTGCGTCTTCTTGTCCGTGACGCCGATTTCCGGCAAGTAATCGATCAGGACCTTAGCCTTGATCTCGAGTTCTCTGGCCAGCTCGTTGATGCGTATTTGATTTGGATCTGACATTCGCCTCTGTCTTTCCAACCTCAATTGTTGCGTCCCGGCAAGCCGGGGCGCTGTTACTCGGTCGTCTCCCTCTTATCAGCCGCTGCACCCGCAGATTCAGCCGAAGCAGGTTCATCGTTTTCCGGTGCCCCGGACGCGTCGCCGGCTTCCGTCGCGCTCGGCTCAGGTGCCTCTGTATTTTCGCTCGCTTGCGCGGCATCCACTGAATCTGTAACCTCGGAAGCAGTCGCGGCATCGGTCGCAGGCTCCGTCGCCGCTTCGGCCTCGGCTTCGCTGGTCGCAGGCTCAGCAGGAGCGGCCGTAGCCTGAGCTTCGAGTTCCTCGAAATACGCAGCGACGGATTGGTGGATTTTCTCCACCATTTTTTCGCCGATGCCCGGGATTTCAACCAGTTGCTCGGGAGTCATGTCCGCAAGCTTCTCAATGGACGTAACGCCGTGTGCTTCCAGTTTCTCGACAGTCTTCGGCCCAACGCCCTTTAGTTCGGAGAGCGCAGTGCCGGGAGCCGTGAGCGCCGCCATCTGCGCCTCGATCTCGCGCCGCTTCTCTTCCTCACTCTTGATGTCGATGTTCCAGCCGATCAGCTTGCTGGCCAGCCGGACGTTCTGACCCTTCTTCCCGATCGCAAGCGAGAGCTGTGTATCCTCGACGATTACTTCCAGCCGTTTCTCTTCCGGGTCCACAATCTGGACGCGAGTAACTTTGGCAGGACTCAGCGCCTTTTGCGCGAAAGCGACCGTTTCCTCGTTGTAAGGGATGATGTCAATTTTCTCGCCGCGCAGTTCGCGGATGATGGACTGCACGCGCATGCCCTTCATGCCCACGCACGCGCCCACCGGGTCCACGTCCTTGTCACGGCTTTCAACGGCAATTTTCGTGCGTTCGCCCGCTTCGCGCGCGACGGCGCGAATCTGCACGGTCCCATCGTAAATTTCCGGCACTTCCATCTCGAACAATCGCTGCACCAGGGCGGGATCGGCGCGCGATACGATCACTTGCGGGCCCTTTGCCGCGCGCTCGACGGCACGGATGGTCGTGCGCAGGCGGTCCCCCACATTGTATGCCTCCAGGCGCGACTGCTCGCGCTTGGGCAGCCGCGCTTCGGTGCGGCCCAGGTCCACAATGATGTCCGGCCCCTCCATGCGTTTAACAATGCAGTTCACTAGCTCGCCCACGCGCGTGTGGAATTCGTTGTAAATGGTGTCGCGTTCAGCTTCGCGCACTTTTTGCAGAATCACCTGCTTGGCCGTCTGCGCCGCAATCCTTCCCAGCACGTCGGTAGGCTTCGTTTCGGTCAGTTCTCCGCCGACTTCGATTTCCGGATTCCGTTTGCGCGCTTCGCTGAGCGAAATTTCCCGCACCGGGTCGGCCACTTCATCGACCACCATGTGCACTGAAAACACGTCCACTTGACCGGTTTCGGGATTGAACTTCGAGCGGAGCTCCTCCTCGGTGCGGTAATATTTCCGCGCCGCTACCACCATCGCGTCCTCAATGGCCGCGACGATGATCTCCGGTTCAATGTGCTTCTCCCGGCTGATCTGCTCAATTGTCTGGTACAGCAGACTCGCCATCCCTGTTTCTCCCTAGAGTTCCACGACCAGGTTCGCCTTGCGAATTCCGGCAAACGGCACGTTCACCTCGCGCTTCTTCAGCGCGAGCTTCACCATGCCATTCGCATACCCTGCCAGTCGCCCCTCAAAGTACTTCTCATTCTCCACAGGTTCGTTGAGCCATACCTTGGCCAGCCGGCCCACGAACCGCTCATAGTCAGCCGGCTTGATCAACTTTCGATCGAGCCCCGGCGAGCTTACTTCCAGAATGTAGCTGGGCCCCGGAACCAGATCCTCGACGTCCAGAATCACGCTCAGATCCGAGCTCACCCGCTCACAATCCCTATGAGTGACACCCAGTCCCTCCGGATTTTCCGGGCCGGGTAATCTGTCGAGATAGACCCGCAGCAGTCGCTGCTTGCCTACCTTCCATTCCACGTCGAAAACTTCAAGGCCCAGCGAGCGAGCAACCCGCTCAGCCGCCTCTCGAACCTTTTCTAAGTCCATACTATTCTGCGCGCGGGGTTTACCTGCGGCCGGGACCTCTGTGCCCTGGGCCGTTTCTCGCGCCCAACAAAAAAGTGGGCTCGCGCCCACTCGACCGTGCGACCTATCTGGAAGCACCCTAGTATAATTTCGTTAACCCAAAAACGCAAGACGCGTCTGGAAACCCGCTGTCGCTCATTCTTACTTGCCATATGAACTGCGCCAGGTGGGACTGGGGCACAGTTGTTCGGAGTCGAAAGTGGTTGACAGGTCCTCGCGCTGCGCGGAGCCAAACCCGCCCGGTTTGCCTAAACGACCCATGAAGGCAAAAGGCCCCTCCGGGATAGGCCGGAAGGGCCTCTTAGAAGATCGAAAGCCGAACGATCAGGGTTTCGGCGGTGTCTGCCCTGGCTGTGTTGCGGGTTTGGGAGCTGCCGGCTTGGGAGCCGCTGGTTTGGACCCGCCCGCGTTTTTCACCGGGTAATTCTGGTCGTACAGCCGGATGATATCCTGTGTGACGTCAATCTGATTTGCCGCGTAGATGACGGGCGTGCTCTGCGCAGAGGTATCGAAGATGATGGCATAGCCATTTCCGCGTGAATACTTGTCGAGGATCTCCACCATCTTGCGGCCGATGCGATCCACGATTTCCCGCTGGGCCTCATTGAAGTCATCTTGCGATTCCTGCTGCTTGCGCTGGAAAATGCGCGTTTTCTGATCACCCTGGGCCGCGAGCCGCGCTCTTTCTTCATCGCTCAGTGCGTTCGACCCGGTCCGCAGGCGAGTCTGAATATCCTCGATCTCCTTGCGCAGGTTTTCGAGTTCGGTCTGGCGCGGTGTAAATTGCGACTGCATTTCCGCTGCGGCCTGCTTGCCTTCAGCTGTGCTGGTGATCGCCACCTGCACGTTGATCACTCCGACTTTCGTTGGAGCTGCCGCGGCAGCCGCGCCGGTGGACTGCGCCCGGACAGCGGGAGTGAGCAACATCGCCGCGAGTGCCGGAAGTGCCATTCGAATCTTCATTCTGACTCCTTACTCTGAAATCCCGCTCAACGCAAATTAGAGATTATAGCCGCGCTCGCAGAAATCGGTCAATCGGATTCAGTGCCGACCAACCAGGTTCGAGCGGCTTATTTCGCGCCGGACAAGAGGTGGTCCTCCTTGGGCCATGTCTGCGACTCGGAAACAACGAATTCCGCACCTCCCTTAGTGCGGCAACGGAATCAGCAACACGCGATCATTGTTCTGATCCACCACCACTGCAAGGTTCATCTTCAAGTCAATGGCGACGGCAAACTGCTTTAATTGAGAAACCTGCCCTGAATCCGGCAGGCCCACGATGACACGGGTTTGCGGAGCCTGGCAATTCACCACCTGGCCAGTCAGCGGGGGACATTGGTATTGAACGACGGACATCGTATTGCTGGTCGAGTTCACCGTAACCAGAGTACTCGTCTGGAAATTGTAGTCGAGCGACGTCGGATTGATCCCCACCCGAACCGGCGTAGCGAGAAACGTGGTTGGATCTATGATCTGCAGATTGTTGAATTGACTGTCGGCCACCAGAAAGACCTGATTCAATGGATCAAAGATCAATCCAGTCGGCAGATGCAGGCCATTTACGCGATTGGCGATTCCCCCTCCGCCGGTGTTCACCAGGTCGACGGAGCTAGTTGTCGACGTCGTAGCGACCGCCGTGAAATTAAAGTTCGGGTTCGGGTCAATCGCCACTGCCCCCGGACCCTGATCCACAGTGGTAGAAGAGAAAACGCTAGGCGGACTTGCGACAGCACTCATGAAGACCAAAGTGTTTGACACGTTGCCGGAGACCGCTCCCGTCCCCGTGTCTTGATTGCTCGCTACCCCGTTGGGACCCGCGCAGGGCGTACAGGGAGTCGTCTGCGAGGGTGACGTGCCCGTTACATCCACAACAGTGATGTCGTTGCTGCCGTTATTCGCAACGATTGCCTTCCCGAGCCTTGGAATAGCCGCGATGCCCTGCGGCGATGTTCCCACCGAAACCGCGCTCGACAACGCGGGGGTCTCCAGCGTCCCAGTCGTCAGATCTATCAGCGCGACCGTGCCAGTGGCTGTGTTGGTCACAACGGCCAAGTCGCGGTCATTATCAACGACAACACCGAACGGCGCGCTCCCGGCCACGCCCGTGCTCACCGTTTGAATTACCGTCAGGTCCGTCACATTCGACATTTGCCCCGGATTCTGCACCGCCACAATGTAACGGTGGGCCGAACCCAGCATCGTCGCCGGCACTGACGCCACGATCTGACTCGGTGTCACCTTGACGATATTCCCTCCCGCAAGCGCCGTTCCATCCAGCAACAGCTGGGCTCCGGCGGCGAACCCTGCCCCGTTGATCGTTAGTGTCAACGGGCCGGCAGCCGGCGCAAATGTGACCGCAGGGCTGGCCTCAATGATTTGCGGCGAGCGAGTCGTGGGACCCAACGGCAAGATTGAAACATTGTTGCTCGTCTTATTCACGATCACCGCGCGGTTGGTCGCTTGGTCAATCGCCACCGCCTGCGGCAAAGTCCCGACGGTGATGTCATGCCCGAGCACGTTGCCGGTCGTTAAATCCACCACCGTGGCTGAGCCACCGGTGCCGTTCACAACCACGCCGAGGTTATCCAACGGATTCACCGCCGCTGCGATGAAGTTTGCTTCGCTAAAGGGGACCCCGCCGCTCGTAAACGAAACTGTATTTACAGATTGGTCGAGCAGGCTGAACGTCGTTAGGATTGTTCCCTGCGGGTCGGTCAGCAGCAGTTGGTGCGTTTCGGTATTGACGCCCACACCCTGCGTCGTCACTGCCGCACCCCCCAGTCTGTTCGTCGGAGTGAAGGTCCCGATCATCCGCGGCTGGCGTCCGCCGTCACTGGCGCCCGGATTGCGGCCTAGATCCACGAAGTTCACAACGCCGGCACCACCGGGCGTAATCACCGCCCAATTCAACCGCGGATCCACTGCAACAGCAGGGTTCACGCCAACGCTGTAATTGGGCGGCAGGCTTCCCCCAACAGTTGTCAGTACGCAAGGGGGAGTGGCGCATGGCGTGACAAGATTGGGGTTGGGAGTGACCAAATCAAGCACGGTTCCGAGGTTCGTGGATTGATTGGCCACAAAGGCGCGGTGCGACAGCGGATTCACCCCAATCGAAAACGGGGCGCTTCCAGTCGGCGTGAACGGTGTGAGATCAATGGTCTTTAAGACGGTTTGCGTGACTAGATCAATTACGGCCACGGAATTATCTCCGTTGTTGACGACCAGAGCGAGGTCATGCAGCAGTTGACCATCGGCAACGTCGTCAACTGCAACGCCCGTGGGTGTGTTTGTGCCACCATTGATCGTCGCAATCGGGATCGTCTTGACCACAGTGTCCGTGCCCAGATCAATCAATGAAACCGTCCCCCCACTCTGATTAACGACCGCAGCCAGGCGCAGAGCACTATCGATTGCCACCGCTGTGGGACCGGCACCGACACCAATCGGCAAACCCGCCGACGACGCGATAGTTGTGGGCACGACGGCCAGATTCACTGCGGAGGGCGCCGCTACTCCCGCATTGTGGACCACAATCGGGTACAGGCCCGGATCGGGCGTCGTGGGGAATGTGATGCCGACACTCAAGTCGCGACTATCCTGGAAAGTTGTGGTCGCGCTTTGCCCATTGAACGCCGCCGTTGTCGTCCCGGGCGAGAAGTAGCCGCCGATCAGCGCTACGCTTACGCTCGACGCTGATTGCGTGATGCTGTTGGGGATCGACGAGATTACCGCCGGTCGGGTGGGTGACAGGATCAGCTGCGGTGTTGGATTGACAGAGCTCAGGGCTCCGCCCTGCTGCCTCACCAGGATCGCCAGGCTCGTGACACTATTTCCCGTCAACTCACTCGCTGGGATCGTGGCGCGGAGCAGATTGCCGTTGATGAATGTCGTCGGAACGGGATTCATACTGGGCCCCACAACCACTGTGCTGGTTATGAAAAAATTCGTCCCAGTCACATACACATCCTGTTGGGCTGAGCCCTGCACCGCCGTCGGGGGATCAATGCTTGTGACCGTTGGCGAGACAGCTTGCACAACAGTGATCGTCGACTGACCGAATGGCGAACCGTTGGCCGACGAGGTGGCTTTAACTTGCACTGAACCACCTGGGGGTGGCGCGTTGGGAGCAATATATGTTCCGTCTGGACACGGCTGAGGAGCGATCGGATTTGGCGGGCAGATGAATCCAATTGTGGAGTTGCCACCCACCACCGGGGGATTATTTCCGTTCGTAACCGTCCATGTGACGGACTTGTCCTGCGTTCCCGTGATCGCCAACGTCAGCAGGAATTTCTCCCCCGTTTCGATGGTAGCGGACGCCGGTGTGAGCTGCACGCTAACTCCACCAGTCACCTGAGTTGCTTCAATTCCGAAGGCTGTAGGTTTGATACAGCTGCTGGCCATTACCACGAAAAGACTAGGTGAGGGGATGGTGTTGGGAGCCGTGTAAAGTCCAGTGGCGGTGATGGTGCCAAAGCCAACAAGCGGCTTCGACACGGCTGGAATTGCGCATCCGGTGGCAGGCCCGATTCCTTGAGTGCAGCTTGTCGGCTGTGTGCCGGGTATTGTCGGGATAAGGCAGATTTGCCAAAACACGGTATTGGTCGAGGTGCCACTCACTGTCGCAAAAAATTGCACCGTGCCATTTACGTTGACCGTCGCCGTTGATCCGGCCCCTGCTCCAGCGGATGTCACTATGATCCCCACAGGCGTGGAGCCCCCTCCGCAGCCCGCTACACACGCGGCAAGCAGCACTGTTGCGCTCAATGTCCACAATCTCATCCTCGCCCCTCCAAGCCTGTTGACGGCTGTCAATCCGCCGCTCTCACGCAGCGAACAGCTCTGCAATCTCGATAATGAATGCGGGCTGGCCATTAGAAAGTCCGGCCCACTGTGAACCGGAATGTGTGTGTCGGTTCAATCAGTCCCGCTGGAAGTCTCTGAACCTGTTGATCCAGGAACAGATTCAGCTGCGGCGCGATCTGTGTTGCCAGAACGCCCGGCGGCAGCGCCGCCTTTTGCGCATCCGTCAGAGCATATCCCCCGCGCGGCCCTGTAATCGTGCTCGTCTGGCGCAGGAAATTGTAGGCGTAATAAAACCGGAATGGCGCATTCACAATGGGCAACTGCACGACAAATTCCACCCCCGTGGAGGAGTGCGGGGTGAAGTTTCCGCCAAGGACCGGCAGATTGTTGGCGATCTTCAAATTAGGAAAATCAGGGTTGGGGAATTGTTGCTGCAACGGGGCCAGTGCCGTCGGATCGAGCTGCAACTGTGACTTCCGGAGCAGCCCGTTAAAACCGAGATCATTAAAGACAGCCATGCTCACGGGGCCGGCGATAGGGATTCGATAGTCCAAATTCGTCAGAATTTGCCAATCGCCGCCGGGGCGCGTAGGGAAAAAGGTCACCACCGGGACGGTAATCTGTTGCGGGAGCGGAAGTCCGTTGGAGCCGATTACTCTGGGATCGGTGTAGGTTATCGCCTGCGTGCCGGAACTGGCAATCGCCACGAAAGGTGAAATCGTATAGAAATCGAAACCCCGGATGTCGTTCTCCCCACCCATGTAGAAGCGATTGAACGGTGGCACATCCTTCCCACCATAGCCAGAAATCATGCTGGTCAGTAGCCGCATGCCGATCACGTTGCGCTTCTTATATGTCGGGCGAAAGTATGTGGCTGTGAACGTGTTGCTGATAGTGTTCACATTTCCTTGCAGCGGTCCGCCCTCGAGCGCAAATCCGTAATAGAAACTCTTGCCCGAATGCGGGTTTTGCGGATTGTCCACCGTGTTGTAGGAAATCGTGGGCGTAATCTTACTTGAAGTGATGCCCTTCAGAGCCGATGGCCCCGATAGGCTCCGGAATTGCACGAATTGAAACAAAAGTTGGGCGGATTGGCTGAATGTCGTGATATTCGTTGTGGACCACCCGTAGGTGATGCCCACCCTTGTCCACGAAAACCTGCGCAGTGGATAACTGGCGAAGATGGTGAATCCTTTGGAGTCTGTCGCGTAGTTTTGTTGCAACGCCGGGTTTATCGCGACCTGCTGCCCGACGAGGATCCCTGTTTCGCGCGCCTGGTTGTAGTTGAATCGATTCTTGTACACGGTGAAGCCGGAAGAAATAGGCCGGTCGAAAAGATACGGCTCGGTGAAGCCAAATAAAATATTTTGCTGGCGGTCGCCGACCTCGGCAGAAAATGTGAGCGTTTCGCCAAGCCCCAGGAAATTATTGGTCTGGTAGGATAACCCGACGAAGCTGCCGGCAACACCGCTGACGCCGCCCGAAAAGCTGATGGACTGCTTCCCCTTTTCTTTCACTCTCAGCTTGATATCCACGGTGCCGGCCTTGGGGTTGCGCTTGATCTCTGCGTTATCCGGCTTGATGGGATCGAAGTAGTTCAGCTGGTTTAGCCGCAGGATGCTCGCCTCCCAATACCGATTGTTGAAGAGCGCACCTTCGTCAATCAGCAGTTCCCGGCGGATCACTTTATCGCGCGTCGTAGTATTTCCCACGAACTCGATGCGCCGGACGTAAAACTGTTTCTGTTGGTCGAACTCCATCCGGATGTCGACCACCCTCTTCGTATCGTCCACGTCCGTGAATGGCGTAGCAGTAAAATCGATGTAGCCATAGTCACCATAGATTTTCTTGTAGGATTCAAGCCCCTTGCGGATCTTGTCGGCGGACAAGATGTCCCCCTGCTTCAGCGGAAATACTCTTGCCAGCACGTCCTGCTTAAAGACCAGACCTTGATCCGGATCCGAGCTGCGGAAGCTCAGTTTCCCCATGTGATATAGCTCGCCTTCTTCGATGGGAATGGTGATATTCGTCTCTTTGCCGTGTTTCGCGCCGACCAAAGGCCACGGCCCGGGAATCCCTCCCTTGTCCACGTCCACCGTTTTCAAGATGGGATCCTTCACAAGAACTTTGAAATAACCGTGGTCCTGATACAAGCCGCGGATGCCCACTTCAAGGTCTTCATCCAGTTTCTGGCGGTCATAGGTCTTGCTGAGGACGGGAATTTCCGTGATCCCAAGCGGAATAGCATACGGCCTGCTGTGGCGCATAGCGCGAATAATCTTGCGCTGTGAAAACGCCTTGTTCCCCTGAATGGTGATCGTCCCCACCTTCACCTTCGGCCCTTCATTAATGTTAAAGACCAGCTTCACGGCGTTTGTTGCGGCGATGCGCTCGTAGGTGGGTTTTACGGTTGCAAATTGGCGGCCGTGCTCGGCAAGCAGTTCCTTCAGCACCACCTCTGCCCGCTTGATTTTTGTGGGATCAAACTGACTCTCCACTGAAAGCCCGACTTTGCGTTCCTTGAAGCGATCCAGGATGTCGGATTCGCTGACGGACTTGTTTCCCTTGTATTCAATGCGCCGGATGATCGGCCGCTCCTGCAGGTAAAAGACCAGAATCTTTCCGTACGGGTTTTGGGGGTCGTCTTCCACTTCCAGGCGAACATCCTCGAAAAATTGTGTGTTCCACAACGCCTGGAAATCTCTGCGCACCCCTTCCACAGTGAATGGGTCCCCTTTACGAGAAAAAATCCGCGCCCGCAGAGTGTCTGACTGGATGCGTCGATTACCCGAAAATTGAATGCTGGTGATCACGTAGGGGGTCGCCCCGGGTTGTTGCCTCTGTTGACCACAAAGGGGATGTTGCAGGGTAAGTGCACTCAGATACACAACGGCGAGGATTCCGAATCGGCGCAGAAAAATTTTCCTGCTGGCGGCCAAGGTTCTGGTCAAGGCCGCAGTCCCCCGCCCAAGATTTTTTGCTCCCCCGCCGGACCGCTCCCGCCCGGCTTGCGCGTGTAGGATTCCTAGTGGGCCACCGGGGTTGCTTCAACCACGGGACGGAACGAGAGACCGTCGCCGGATAGAAAAACTTCCAGCGTGGCCGGCCGCTGCAGTCCGCCCTGGATCAGAGCTTCCGACAGTGGGTCTTCGACATACTTCTGTAACGCGCGCCGGAGCGGCCGCGCGCCATAATTTCGATCGCTGCAGGTCTTCTCAAGAATCCACTGGCGCGCCTCCGGCGTAATCGCAATCTGCACCTGGCGATGTACCAGTGTTTCGTTAATCTGGCCTACCAGCAAGTCGATGATCCGCAGCAGGTCGTCGTCCGTGAGTGAATTGAAGAGAATCACTTCGTCGAGCCTGTTCAAGAATTCAGGATTGAAGACTCGTCTCACTTCGCCCATCACCATATCATCTTGGCTCTTCGCAACGGCTACTTCATCTGCAGACTGGAAGCCCAGACCGGATTGCTTTTGCAACTGGCGCGCGCCGAGGTTGGAGGTAAGGATAATGATGGTGTTGCGGAAATCCACGGTGTTGCCGAGTCCGTCAGTCAATTGCCCGTCTTCAAAAACCTGCAGCAGGATATTGTAAACATCCGGGTGCGCCTTCTCGATTTCGTCCAGCAGGATCACGGAATATGGAGTGCGGCGAACACGCTCGGTCAATTGGCCGCCCTCTTCGTATCCCACGTATCCCGGAGGCGCGCCGATCAGTTTCGACACAGAATGCTTCTCCATGTATTCGGACATGTCGAACCGGATTAGAGACTTCTCGCTGCCGAAGAGGAACTCGGCGAGTCGCCGTGCAACTTCCGTCTTGCCGACGCCCGTTGGCCCGAGGAACAAGAAGCATCCTACCGGGCGGCCCGGCGCCTTCAGTCCCGCGCGGCTGCGGCGAATTGCGCGTGCCAGCGCCGTGATGGCTTTGTCCTGGCTGATAACGCGGCGATGCAGTTCTTCCTCGATGCGCAGCAGTTTCTGCTGTTCGTCTTCCTTGATCGCAGAAACTTGTATGCCCGTCCAGCGAGCCACCACTTCTTCGATATCTTCGCGCGTGACCACGCCGGTCGAGGAGTCGTCAATCTTCAGCTTTTCCCGCAGCAGCCGCAGATGCTCCTTCTCTTTGCGCTCTTCCTCGGAATAGAAACGCGCCTTCTCGAACTCATGATTGGCAATCGCCGTTTCCATCCGGTGCGTGATAAATTTCACGCGCTTCTGCACTTCCGAAACTTCATCCGGCAGCATTGCCTGGCGCAGTTTCACGCGCGAGCCGGCTTCGTCCAGCAAGTCAATCGCCTTGTCCGGCAGGAAGCGGTCCGGGATGTACCGGTTCGAAAGATACACGGCGTACTGGATGGCTTCGTCGGTGTAGCTCACGGCATGAAACTTCTCGTAGCGGTCGCGCACGCCTTGCAGCACGCGAATGGCTTCGTCCTCATTCGGCGCCGATACCTTCACAGACTGGAAGCGCCTCTCGAGTGAGCGGTCTTTCTCGACCGACTTGCGATATTCACCTGGCGTTGTCGCGCCGATGCACTGGATTTCGCCGCGGCTCAGCGCCGGTTTCAGGATATTGGCGGCGTCAAGCGAGCCCTCTGCCGAACCTGCGCCGACCAGCGTGTGCAGCTCATCAATGAAGACGATCGCGTTCTGGCTCTCCATCAACTCCTTCATGATGGTTTTCAGCCGCTCTTCAAACTGCCCGCGGTATTTTGTGCCGGCAACGATCAGCGAAAGATCGAGTGACAGAATGCGCTTGTCAGCAAGGAACGGCGGAACATCGCCGTCCGCGATTCGCTGGGCCAGGCCCTCCACGATGGCCGTCTTACCCACACCCGGCTCGCCGATCAGGACAGGATTGTTTTTCGTGCGGCGGCAGAGAATCTGGATCGCGCGTTCGAGTTCGCGGTCCCGGCCCACCAGCGGGTCGAGCTGCCCTTCCATCGCCGCCTGCGTCAAATCGCGGCTAAATTCTGCCAACAGGGATGCTTCTTTAGGCCGATTCACAGGCACCTTCTCTCCCGCGCTGCGCTGGAGTTCCTCGCGCACGGTGGAAAGCCGCAATCCACGTTCTATTAAGATTTCCGCGCCGAAGGATTTCTCCTCACGCAGCACTCCCAGGAGTAAATGTTCCGTTCCCACATGTTTGTGGCCCAGCCGTTCAGCTTCTTCCGCTGCAAAATTCAGGATCCGCTTGCACTCCTGGCTCAGCGGCACTTCCACCGAAGTGGAAATGCGCTCGCGGACCGTGATGCGCGATTCGATTTCTTTACGGATGGATTCAATCGAGCCGTGCGAACGCAGAAAGCGGTTCGCGAGCGCCTTGTCCTCACGCAACAGGCCCAGCAGCAAGTGTTCCGTCTCGATGTACGGACTGCCGTACTGGCTCGCCTCGTACCGTGCGAAAAAGATCACGCGCCGAGCTTTTTCCGTATAGCGTTCAAACACGTTTCACCCGCGCTCTCCCTGAGTCTTTGTTGCAGCGCCTGCCTGCCGCGCTATCGTAGCCGCGGAACCTGCAAGCACCTCACCACCCGGCTTCAGTTTGCCGTGCTCGAGAGCTAAAACACGGGCCGTTCGCCGGGCCAACGATAGATTATGGGTTGCAAGAATAGAGGTCAGGTGGTGAGACCTGTGAAGGCGCTGCATGAGTTCGAAAACGTTCTCTGCGCTCCGTTCGTCCAGATCCCCTGTCGGTTCGTCTGCAAGCAGCAACGCCGGCCGATTTACCAGCGCTCGCGCGATCGCCACGCGCTGCTGTTCGCCCCCAGAAAGTTCCCCTGCGCGTTGCGCGGCACGATCTGCTAGTCCCACTTCCCCCAGCCATTCTTCCGCCGCCCGGAGCGCCTGACCCAACCCTTCGCCCCGAACCAGCATGGGCATCGCCACATTTTCCGCCGCGGTGAAATCCGGCAGCAGATGATGCCGCTGCCA
>Ga0210404_10000614_pt1 | contig 17373 bp, 12 predicted proteins | sample IncBWH28MmetaG_FD_155455 | JGI IMG/M metagenome (GOLD analysis project Ga0210404, IMG submission 155455) | Forest soil microbial communities from Barre Woods Harvard Forest LTER site, Petersham, Massachusetts, United States - Inc-BW-H-28-M | ecosystem: Environmental > Terrestrial > Soil >... | reverse complement strand
CCTCTTCGCCGGAGGTCCAGGGCATTTCGACACGAGTCCAGGATTGAGTGCCGCGAGAGTCCTGCGAGTCGGTGGAAGCAGAGGGGCGTGAATCGGAAAATCCGGAGAGGCGGAAACGCACACCCTCCTCGCTGGTCAGCGCTTGTGTGCGCACCCACGCGGTGAATCGATACGTGGTGTCCGGCCGCACCTCGGCGTTCGTGCAGACGCCACCATAATTTGTGTTGTGTTTGCCGTCGAAGAAAAGGCGCAGGGACTGTTTGCCGGTGTGCTTTTGCCGGCGGTCGAGGGTGGCTTGCGCGCCGGGCGGAGCAGGGGGAAACACCCAGGCAAAACCGCCGCCGCGAACGTCAGATTCGAAGCCACCGTCCCAGAGTACGGAACCCGGGGGATCGCCGGTGACGACGTCGGAAAGCTGGAATGCATCCTGCCAAATGCGATGCGCGTCGTCAAAATGGCCTTTCTGGATGAGGAAATCGGCGAAAGAAATCACATCGGCGGGGCTCATGCGCGGATGAAGGGAAACCAGGCGCTGCCAAACGGTGAGCGTTGCGGCGAGCTGATCGGCGGCGGCGAGCTCGCGAATGACGTCTAGATAGGCGGCGCGATCGGCCGGAATGACGTTGTCGAGAATGGATTCAACGTTGGGATCGACACGCCAGCAGCGCGAGAAGGCCTCGGCGCTGCGCTTGGGATCGGCGTAGACGGCGCGGCGAATTTCCGCAAAGGCTTGCCGGACTTCGCCGTGGCGTAACAGAAAATTTCCGTAGCGCCAGGCAACGGCAGCGGATACGGGATATGCCTTGCGGGCCTGGAGGTAGGCATCGCGGGCCGCAGCGAAGTTGCCTTCCGATTCATACACAGTGCCGAGATCGAGCCAGGCGTCGGCGTAGCGGGGATTTAAAGAGAGGGCGCGGCGAAAATTGTTGATGGCGAGGGCAGGATCGGGATCGTCAAGAGTGTAGTGCCAATAGCGGCCGAGAAGGTACCAGTTTTCCGGGTTGGTAGGCTCAAGACTGGCGGCGGATTCGTAACCGGCGCGCGTGCCGAGTCCAGCTTGATTGGCGGCGCGGGCGTTGCGAACACTGAAAAAGGTGAGTGTAGCCGCGAGCGCGAAGGCAAGGACGAGGACGGCGAGGCGCGCCGCGGGGTTCGGTAGGCGCAAGAGCATAGCAAGGTACTGTGCCTACACTGTACCGGAGATGCAAGATGAAAAGTTATTTGCCGATGGCGGCGGTGAAAGTCTCATCGGCGCGGCCGCGGCGGCGCACGTCGATGCCAAGGCGCTTGATTTTTTGATTGAGGGTGGAGAGCGGGATCATGAAGCGCTCGGCGGCTTCAGTCTGGTTCCAGGCGGTGCGCTCGAGCATATCAATAATGATGCGGCGCTCGATCTCGTCCATGATTTGAAAGAGCGAAGGCTGCGAATTGTCGGCGCCGGAGCGCGAACCAGGTTCCCCGGGCAGCGGCGGAAGAAATTCAGAGAGCTGCAAGCGGACGCCGCGGACAATTTCCTTGCTGCGAATATTTTCGGGAAGCAAGTCGACGTCGACGCGTTCTTGCGTGGACAGGACGACCGCGCGTTCGACAACATTTTCGAGCTCGCGGACGTTGCCAGGCCAATCATAATCCATCAAAAGCTTCAGTGCGGCTTGAGTGAAGTTGCGCAGGGGCTTGCTGTTTTCCTGGCAATAGCGGTCGAGGAAATGCGCAAGCAGCGCGGGTACATCTTCGCGGCGATCGCGCAGCGGCGGCAACTGCAGATGAATGACGTTCAGGCGGTGGTAGAGATCCTCCCGGAAGCGGCCTTCGCGGACCAGGGTCAGCAGATCCACGTTGGAGGCGGCGACGATGCGGACGTCGACTCTAATCTGTTCGGTGCCGCCGAGGCGCATAAATTCGCGCTCCTGAATCACGCGGAGGAGCTTGGCCTGGGTTTCCGGACTGATGGTGGCGATTTCGTCGAAGAAGATGGTGCCCTGATCGGCGACTTCGAAGAGGCCTTTCTTGGAAGCCACCGCACTGGTGAACGCACCCTTGACGTGGCCGAAAAGCTGAGACTCGAGGAGATCGACAGGAATGGAACCGGTGTTGACGGGAACAAACGCCTTGTCCGCCCGGGTGGAGGCAGAATGGATGGCCTTGGCGATGAGCTCCTTGCCGGTGCCGCTCTCCCCGCTGATGAGCACGGTGGAGCGCGAGGGCGCGACTTGCGTGACGAGGTCGAGCAGCGCCAGCATCTTCTCGCTTTTGCCGATGATGTTGGGGAAATTGAAGCGCTGCTTGAGGGCGCGCTTGAGCTGCACATTTTCTTCGCGCAGGCGGCGTGATTCCACCGCTTGCGCAACCTGCGCGAGGAGCTCGTCGTTGGACCACGGCTTGGTGATGTAATCCATAGCGCCGCTCTTGAAGGCGGCGCGAGCCATATCGATGGAGCCGTAAGCGGTGATGAGCACAACGGAAAGATGGGGATCGCGGCGGTGAACTTCCTTCAGCAGATCCAAACCGTTGCGGTCGGGAAGGCTAACATCCAGCAGCAACAGGTCAAAGGGACGCTCTTCGAGCTTGGCGAGACCGGATTCGCCGGTTCCCGCGGTGGAGACACCATAGCCTTCGCTGGTGAGCAGCAGCTCCAGCCCTTCGCGTATTTCAGATTCGTCGTCGATTACAAGGATCGAGCCCTTAGGCATGGACTGCTTTCCGGAGCGCGGGAAACTCAACGTGGAAGGATGTGCCTTTTCCTGGGGTCGAACGTACATCGATTTTTCCTGCATGCTCTTTGATTATACCGTAGCTGACGGACAAGCCCAGCCCTGTGCCGCGGCCGTTGGATTTGGTGGTGAAAAACGGGTCGAAAATACGATGAATGTGCTCGCGGGGAATTCCCGCGCCGGTGTCGGCAACTTCGACTTCGACGCTGCCATTGTGGGCGGCGGTGCGGACTTCCAGCATGCCGCCGGCGGGCATAGCGTCGCGAGCATTCAGAAATAGATTGAGAAAGACCTGCTGGAGCTTGTTGGCGGAGCCGCGCACGGGCGGCAGCGACTCGCCCAATTGCTTGACGACATGAATCTGAGAAGTCTTGAGCGGGTGCGCGACGAGCGAGAGGGTTTCCTCGACGACGCGATTGACGTCGATATCGGCCAATTCAGCCGCGCCAGTGCGCGAGAAATTCAGAAGGTTATTGACGATCTCGCTGGCCCGGAAGGTCTGCTTGACGATTTTATCGATGATGGCGTGGCGCGGATCATCATTGGGCATTTGCTTGGCAAGCATTTGAATGTAGTTGGAGATGACGGCGAGCGGCGTGTTGACTTCGTGGGCCACACCAGCGGCGAGCAGGCCCAGAGAAGTGAGCTTTTCGGTCTGGGTCATCTGCTCTTCCATGCGCTCGCGCTGCGTGACATCGTCGAAGAGCAGGAGACGGCCAATGCGCTCTCCGGATTTACTGACCAGCGGAGTAATGGAGACGTTGAGGGTGAGGAACTTGCCCTGGTGATGGAGGCGTTGCTTGTAGATTCCGGTAATCTGTTCTTCGTCGCGCCGCGCGGCGATTTCCTCGGCCAGCTCTTCCGGCAGGAGCGCGCGCAACTGGCGGCCTACGGCGTCCTGGCGCTTCACGCTGAAGAGTTGCTCCATACGCGTGTTCCAGGACTCGACCATGCCGCCGAGATCGACGGCCAGCACGCCGACGTTCAGCGATTCAACAATGTTCTCGCTGAAATCCTTGAGTCGCGCGATCTCCAGCGCTTTCTGCTCGAGCGAAGAATAGAGCTGCGCGTTGTCCAGAGCCACGGCAACGTAGCCGGCAATAGTTTGCACCAACTCGACGTCATCGCTGGAGAGAAAATCACCATCGACGGTCTTGCCGAGGCCCAGGACGGCGACGGTGTGCTCGCGAATGCGGCAGGGGACGAAATAGTTCAGGTCCAACTGCTCGAGGGTTTGCCGGACCGAATCGGAAACGGCGCGCGCCGCGCGGGGCGACTCAAAGAAGAGCGCCCCCCGGGCGAACTCGGTCCGGGCCGGCTCGAGGAAGCTGAGATCCATGGGCTCGGAAAGGCGCACGCCCATGGAACGAGCGAGGCGCATGTGTCCCGGCTGCATGGGATCTTCCATGAAAATGGCGAGGCGATCGACCAGCAGGGTCTGCGAGAGGCGGTCCATGACCGAGCCGAGCATGGGGTCGAAGCGCACTTCGTTGGTGAGCGTGCGGCCGAACTCGATCAAGGTGCGGCGGTAATCGAGACGGTCGCGGTAGAAAAAGCGGTCGAGGCGCGCCTGAATCCATTCGCGGAACGGCTGAAAAAGGAACGCGGCGATGACGATGGCGATCATGCTACCGACCGGCCCGGAGGTCTGCGCGTGGAAGATACCGGCGATGAGCGCGACCAGAGCGAAATAGACGGCAGCCACGGCGGCGGTAGCAGCGGTGTAAGCCAGGCCCCGCTTGAAGATGATGTCCACGTCCATCAGGCGGTAGCGGATGATGGCGTAGCCGAAGCAAAGTGGGATGAGCACCAAGCTGAGAACGGAGGTGCGCATCCAGGAGCGCGTTGCAGCATCCATTACAAACGGCACGATGTAAAAGAGCGCGAAGGGCAAGCTGCCGGCAAGAGTTCCGCCGGTCAGCCACTTCAACTGCTGGCGCAGAACGCCGGAAGGCGCTTCACGAAAGTTCTTGTAGAAAACAAACCCTGCAGCCAGGAAATAGATGCCGAGATAGCTCAACTCGATTTTATCGAGCAGAAGGCGCGAGCCGAGCCAGGGCACGAAACCCAGCATGTTAAAAGCGGTGCTGACATGGAAAAACAGCAACGCGGCGCCAGGACCATAGACCAGGGTCAACTTGGAAAGCGAACGAACGCGGCCTTCGGCGCGCTCCGGGAAAACCAGAGCGAAGTGCAGCAACAGGCCGGGCGCGAGCATCCGGGCGACGATGCTGGCCCAATACACTTCGTAGTCGAAGGCATCCAGCTTGCCGCTGTACTGGAAGGAATACAGGATGAAAGATACCAGGCAAAAGACGTAAAAATGCACGGCACGCGGCGCGTTCCAGCGGCGCACGAAAATGAACATGCCAATGAACAGATAGAGGAGGCCGACAAACCGGCCGTAATTCTCGATGGAAGCGGGCTTTTCGGCCGGAGCGGTGACGATGGGGGTCTCAAACTCGCGACCGTTGCGGGAGAGTTTGTAGCGGACCTGGGTCCAGAGCCCGGCATGCCACAAGCGACGGGTGACTTGCACCTGGGAAGTGACTGGAACGTTGTTGATGGAGATGAGCAGGTCGCCCGGGCGGATACCGGCGCGGGCGGCCGGGGAGTTTGGAGCCAACTTCCAAGCCTGAGCGCCACTTACGGTATCCAGCCAAGCTACGCCATCATCCGGGGAATCAAAAGTCTGGCGCTGGACGAAGTTCAGCCAGGCAAAGATCATCGCCGCTAGCGTGGCAAGCGCCAGGACGACGGCTCCGAGACTAACCCGCAGATTCTGTTTCATGGTCCCCGGGGAATAGACCCTGTGAATTCAAGGTGCAAACCAATGTCCACTATTCAAGATTACGGTCGCACCCGGAACTGTAATGCCTTCTTAAGGTTAGGGCTTTGGCGGGGAGGTCAAGCTGCTGATATCCAGTTTATGGAAGGATGCCTACAGCTTTCCGAACCTTAAATTCCATTTAGAACTGCACGCTCAATCCACCCCGGAACGTCCGGAAGGCTGGAACCAGCACCGCGCGACCGTCTTGCGTGTTCACCGGCACATAACCTTGAGCGAAGAGGTTGTCGCAATTGGCGATCGCTTCCCAGCGGCCAGGCGCAAACTTAGGCAAAGGCTGGCGCACACCCACGTGGAGGAACGGATCGATTCGATAGAGCGACTCGCCATACGCGTCCAAACGCGATACGGCTTCGCCGCCGACCCATTTGTAACCGGCATTGAGTTTGGTACGCAGGCGCGGCAGCCTTGTGGAAACACTTGCTGCGACAGAATTGTGCATGGTATCGCGCAGCATGTTGCGTGTTGGTGCGTCGATGATATCGGCAGGGCTAAGGGCGCCCGCGTAGGCGTATATGGCGGTCACTTGCAAGTTGTCGGAGAGCTTCTCGCGGATCGCGAGACGCATGCCCCAATTGCCGGACGAACCGCCATCATAGGCGAATCCGTTGGAGAAATAATCCTGGAAATAATCGGCGGCGGGCAAATCGTTGCCGCGGCCAAAAACGGCAACGTGCCGATTATCGTCATGGAAAGCGGCGACCTGAAGATTGCCATGGGAGCCTAGCTTGCGCTCCGCAGCGATTTCTTCGTGCCAGCCACCTTCGAGCACCGGGCGGCCACCACGCCAAAGCAAAGTGGGGAAAGAATCAAACTCGTTGAGAGCGGCAGCCAGTTCGCTTCCGATCTCTCGCTCATCGGACTCGAGAGGAGTGGCCGCGCCGGGCTCTTCGGCAAAGATCAAGGCAGTATGCCAAGCATCTGTGACGCGCGTATCCAATTCCAGGCGCGGACGAAGAGACGTGGCGGACTTTACCATGCCAACCAACACGTATTCTGCGCCGTAGCGTAGCAGCGCACGGTCGCCCAGCGGCAGGGCGCCACCCTGCTCGAGGCGAACGCCGCGGAACGTTGGTCCGTCCCGGCCGAGCTTCGATTCGCGCAGAACGAGCGCGCTATGCGGACCAGCGCCAAGCGAACCGGCGGGCAGCCACACCGTGGCGATACCACCTCCGGCGACTTCGCCTTCGTAATTTACCTGCCCGGCCAAGAGCAGGCGACTCACGCCGCCGAGGTCCTGGTCATAAGCAAAAGCGGTGGCCGGAGCCGAAGGCAGATTGGAGGCTGATCCCGGGCGGCGAGCACCGTCCGTGAAATCCAGCCTGGCGCGAGGGCGCACGGTTTTTGCATCGTAGGAAGCGTTCGTAGCGGTCGTAGCGCCATCATCCGCCCATTGCAGAACCGGGCGGGTGATGGAAGCGGAACGAAGCACCCACTTCCAGTCATCGGTTTCGACATTGGCGGTGGAAGGCTGGCGGCGGAGCTGATCGAGGGAAGCGAACATGGACTCGAGCTCAACGCGCACCACGGTTGTCACATGGGCGCTGATGCGCACGTGCTGCTGAATGGTGGGAAGAAAGCCGGCTAGGGTTATGCGAAGAGTGTACAAACCCGGCGCGATGCTCTCGCCGTGAAAAATTCCTCGCGTGTTGGTCAGCAGGCCGACCGAAGCGGCTTTGATGGCGGCTTCGGGAACAATTTCCACAGTCGCGCCCATCTGCGGCGTACCGGCGGAGTCACGCACAACTCCAGAAAGCTTGCCGGCGGCAGCTCCTGCTGGAGCGGCCGACGTGTTTGCTCCACTCGAGAAGCACGTCAGCGTCAGGATGAGGGCCCCCCAGGTTCGGAGGCGTTCGTGTTTCACGTAGCACTACCTCCCGGGCGCAGCGTTGGCAGCGCTCTTAGTCTCCGGCGGCGCTTTCACAGTGAAGTCCGCCGTCTTTGAGACGGTCTTGTTGGAGAGCGTATCGGTGGCGACGACTTCCAGGGAATATTTCCCCGGAGCGAGGGTGGCGAGCGGCAGTAAACGCTCGATAGTGACTTGCTCACCGGTTTGCTTCATCTCTTCCGAAGTTTCCTTGAATTGCATGACTTGCTCGTTGCCCTTCTTCACGGTGTACATGAAGGTCGCGTTGGACTTGTGCGTTTTGTCGTCGGGCTTGAGGTTATAAACCTGCATGTAGATGCCGAGCTTCTCGTTGGAAGGAAATTCGCCGTCCAGCTTCGGCCGGACTTTGGAAGAGCCGAGCACGAATTGGCCGGTGCCTATTTGCTTGGCGGGGACGCGCTCCAGTTGATCGGCAAGAATCAGCGAGCTGGCCTCGAGCGTATCATCGTCGTATCTTGGAACTTGCAAGCGCGTGTTGATGACGCCGACGTTGCCGCTCTTGACGTCCTTGATGACGATGTCCAAACGATACAGGCCGGGGCGCAGGGGAACCGCCTTCTGATAGATGGACTGCAGCTTCAACGAGCGCTGGAACAAGCTCTCCGGGAAGTCGCGGCTGACGGGATCTTCGAAAGTTTGCACCACGCGGCCGGTGAGCGTGCTGACGCGGCCAAAAATATTCATGGTCGCGGAATGCACGCCGTCCTTGTTCTCAAAGGAAAGCTGATTGTTGGGAATCTGCACGGTGACGGGTACGAGGACGGTGTCGTTGGTCACCTTCAGATAATCGGTGCGATAGGTGAAGTGCACCTGGTCGCGCACGATGCGCGCAGTAACGATGGCTTCGAGATCTTTGTACTTGACCGCCGGCGGTCGGAAGGCCTTGGAATACTGCTCCAGACGATTGAATTCGTTCATGCTGGAGGGCGTGCCGCCGAGTGAGGTGGGCAGATGAGTGCCATCAGAACGCGTGAAACGATCGGTCTTGGAGGCCATGCCCATAGACTCAAGCAAGCTTAAGCCAGCGCCGGGAACGTGCAAGAGGGCGTCCTTTTCGGAAGGATCCATGGTGAGGTGATACTCGCCGGAACCGGAGGGGTCCACGAATTCCCAAATAACGTTTTCGCCGATGCCTTCCATGTAGCGATAGCGCCAAGTTTCCCAGGGATACGTGGTGGTCGAGCCGCCGCCCTCTTCCATGGGGCGATCATAGGTGCCACCGCTGGGATGCGATTCGACTTCGTCGGCGGGACCCCACATGATGTACATGCGGCCGCGATCCGTCTTCCAGCCCGGAATACCGGAAGCGAAATGCTCATTGGCGTACGCGATGCGGCGGTAATGCTCTTCTTTGAAATCGTTGTCTGGAAGATCGGGATTGCTGCTGCGGCGGAGCCAAAACTGTTCAATGAATTGCTCACGCTCTTCGTTCGTGTCCAGTTGCAAAAAAGCCTGGCGTTCTTCGGGAGAAATAATGTAGACGGCGTCCTCGTTGAGCCACTGCTTGTAGGGAGTGTCCAGCTCCTTGAGCGTCTTCTTCATCTTTCGCTTTTGCACTTTGTCGAGCTTTTGCGGGGCGGGCGGTGGATTAGGATCTCGGGCGTCTTGCGCTAGAAGCGGTGGAGCGGCGATGGCGAGAGCAAGGAACGAAAGGACTGTGGCACGGGTTACCCGCAACATAGAGAGACACCTCAACGTCGGAGATGGGATTCTAACCCCGGGGGAAAGCTCCCGTCAATTAACGAATCTCCTGCATTATGTGACACTTGTGGTCCCGGCAGAGGTTAGAGTCCGGAACGCAAAATAGGGTTGCCTGACAGTTTTTGACCTGTTCGTTAGTACAGCTCTTTTTTTGAGGGGAAGGTTATTGCGGGGCGAAGCGGGTTTATTGGACGCGCTGCTGCTGGCCGTCCCAACCCACTAGAGAGTCAAAGATAGCGAGGACGTGGCGGCGGTATTCGACCATGCGGGAAAAGATGTCACGTAGCTCCGGCTCCCGCTCTGCTTCGCGATGCCACTTGGCGAGGACCGCGGGTGGGACTTCGATGTCGCGGCGTAGTTGCTCTGCAGAATGGCCGCGCAGGAAGAGGCCGTAGAAAAAAGCGGCTTCCCGCTGCGGAAAATCGAAATCCAGCGGGACTTCGGTGGGAACGAATTGTGCCATCGTGGCCATGGCGAAAGGGCAGTTTACAGAAAAGCGTCTCGGCGTCAAGTAGTACCCGGGCTTCGATGCTACGTGCCGGGTAACCCCTTACTACAAAGCGGATATTAGTGCAGGTTGCGCGTCGCAGATACAACGCGGGGGTTGCTTGCACGGCTCTAACGACTTAGGATGAAAGTGTAATGGCGGATTTGCGCAAAATACGGCGGGGATCGGCGATGGGGCGCGGCCTGAACCGCGTCCTGCGGTTTGGTGTGCGGCGCGGGCTGCGCTCGGTTGAGGTGAACCCCGAGGATTTCCGGCGCCAGCTTGCGGATAAGCACGGTCTGTGGGTCCCGAATTTCGGCCGTATGCAAGATGTGCCGGTGGAACGACTGGATGCCATTGCGCAAAAGCTGATCCGCGATGCGGAGCGGCTGGCGCTCGCCGAGGGCGCGGGTTTTGGGCTTGGGGGGATGATCACGCTCCTTCCGGATGCGGGCATCCTCACGGCAATTACCCTGCGACTGATTCAGCGGCTTTGCTTACTGTACGGATTTGAAACGCGCGGCCAGGACGAGCGCGTGGAATTGTGGCTGGCTGCTGCGTCGGCCACCGGAGTGGATTACGGAAAAGATTTGGTTGAAAAGCAAATGTTCGAGAAATTGGCCCCGCGCATTGCGAAGAGGCTGGCCGTGAAGCTCGGCGCAGAAACCGCCGAGAAATGGGTTGGCCGAATGATTCCGGTGGCCAGTTCAGCGATCGGCGGAATCCTGAATTTTTCCTTCGTGCGCACGTGGGGCCGGCACGTGCAGCGCAATCTACGGGAAAAGCATCTGGCCTCGGGTGCGAGGGCTGTGCGGCCGTTTCCTGTGCCAGACCCTAACTTGAATTAAATCGCCAGGTGGAAATTTTTGTTTCGCCGAAGTAGAGTGGATACGGTGGCGTGAAACGAAGGCGCGTTCCTTGGCGCTTTGGGAGTGTTGCTTGGGAGCGAAAAAGGGAATAATTTGCGGCGCCCTTTTCTGCGCTGGAGTGCTGGGCATGGTGATTGCCGCACCCCGTGCCGCTTCGCAACTCGCGCAGAGCGCGGAAGAGGCGGTGCCGGCGTTTCACAACCAACCACCGCAAGGCCAGCTTCCAGAGACGCTCAGTCCATTCCAGTTCACCGACGTCGTGGTACAGAACGCGTACATCCTTGCGGCACGCGTGAAGAAAGTCCTCTACCAGCAGCCTTGCTATTGCCACTGCGACCGCAGCCAAGGCCACACCAGCCTGCTTGATTGCTTCGCCAGCAAGCATGGCGCCGGCTGCGGCGTGTGCATGCGAGAAGCGATCTATTCGTACGAGCAATCTCACAAGGGCAAGACCGCGGCACAGATCCGCGCCGGGATCGAACGCGCCGAATGGCAGCAGGTGGATATGTCCAAGTATCAGGCTCCGGTGGCGGCCAAGTAGCTGAACAGAGCAACGACAAAATAAGCGGCCGGTCAACCTTTTTTTGAGTGAGCAGGTTAACCGGCGGCCCAGACGCCCGATTTGCAGCAATCGACGAAATCTCAGCCCTCGAAAAAAAGGAGGAGTCATGAATGCGTCGGTCAGGTGGTGCGCCTCGATGCTAGGTTTGGCGGTGTGCGTGGGTGCTGGGGTTTCGCCGGCGAGAGCGCAAGTGGAAAAGCAGCAGCACGTCGTTACGCTCGACGAGTTGAATAAACAAACGGCGCGGCCTGCGGAAACTCGGCAGGCGAACGAAAGCGCCGTCCGGCACTTGTTGTCTTCGGACGCCGGGCAACAGGCCTTGAAATCCGCCCAGGTCGACTACCAGCGGGTTGACAAAGCCATCGGACAATTGAGCGATGAAGATTTGGCGAAGCTGGCGGATCGCTCGCGCCGGGCGGAAAACGACTTTGCGGCGGGTCTTATTTCCGCCAAGACCCTGGCGTACATCATTTTGGCCACCGTGGTCATAGTCGTGATCGTTGTCCTTGCCACTTAAGGTAACCGGTCGCGGCGGCGCGGAACTTGCATGGTCAGGAGGCGCAGAAACTTCCTTGTCAGCACACCGCTGAATTCCGTAAACTTTAGTTGCCTAGCCGAGAAAACTTACAGGAGGATGGATGAACGTTTGCAGGAATTGGTGTGGCCGGGCCCTGGCAATAGTCCTTTTGCCGTGCTTTGCAGTGATCCCTGCGCGGGTCCAGGCGCAGGACAAGCATGTCGTCACCTCACAAGAGCTGAGCAAAGACGCGGCGCGCCCCTCCGAAATGCGCGGAGCCAACGAAGCCGCGTTGCGACAACTGTTTTCCTCCGAGCAAGCGCAGCAGGCGCTCAAGTCCGCGAATATCGATTCCAGCAAAGCGGATAAAGCGGTCGGCCAGTTGAGCGATGAAGATTTGGCGAAACTGGCTGCGCGCTCGCGCCAAATGCAGGACAATTTCGCGGCCGGAAGAGCGGGAAGCCTGTCTGACCGCGACTTGCTAATCATCATCGTTATCGCGGTCTTAGTGATTGCGCTGGTAGCGGTTCTGCGCTGAAGGCCATTTGTTCGCGTTGCTAAAAACCTCGATGCTTCCCGTATTCGCGGGCTTCTTGCTGGGCCTTTTCCCGGCGCTGTTTGCCCAGGCAGCGCCGGCAAAGAGTTCCGGCGTGTGGCTCGAGGTTCCGTATGTCAAGCAAACCGAAGACGGCTGCGGTTCGGCGGCCATCGCTATGCTCTTGCGATATTGGAGCGCGCATGGCACGCCGGTCCCTGTCGGGCGTGCGGATGCCACGGCCATCCAGAGACAACTCTATTCGCGAAAGGCGCGCGGCATTTTCGCCTCGGACATGCAGCGTTATCTTCGCGAGTCTGGCTTTCGCGAGTTTGCCATGCGCGGGGAGTGGAGCGATTTACGGCAACACCTCGAGCAAGGCAGGCCAGTGATCATCAGCATCCAACCAGGCAACGCGAAAGTGCCCCTTCATTACGTCGTAGTGACCGGGATGGATTGGGAGCGCGAAGCGGTCTTCGTCAACGATCCGGCGCGCGGGAAGCTTTTGCGCATCGAACGGCAGGAATTCGAGAAAGAATGGCAAGCTGCGCGAAATTGGATGCTCCTCGCGGTGCCCGCCGTGGCAAGCTGATTCTCCTTTTGCTTTTGCTTGCGCTTGGCTCGCCGGCGTTTGCGCAGCAAACTCCGTCGGACGCCTTGCGCCTGGCCACCGCGCAAAAGACCTTTGACTCCCGTCAATGGGACGAAGCGGCCAAGTTAGCGCAAGGCCCCGAAAGCCAGCCTCCCGAGCTGGATCTCCTTCGCGGGTTGGCGCTCGCCAGGCAACAGCGATGGAACGAATCGCGCCAGGCCTTCACCGCCGGGCATCTGAAGAGTCCGAGCGATCCGCGATTCCTGGTGGAGTTGGCCGGGATCGATTACAAGCAAAATGATTATTCGGCAGCCAAGCGAAAACTTCGCGCCGCCTTGCGCTTGGGTTCGCTAGATACTTATACGTTGGATTTCCTGGGCACGATCTATTTTCTGCAAGGCAATCTGGAAGCAGCGCTGAAATACTGGAACGCCATCAATAAACCGCGTCTGCGCAATGTCGCAGTGCAACCTCCTCCACGCTTGGAGGAAACGCTTCTCAGCCGAGCGATCGCATTCAATGCACCCCAAGTTTTGAGCGGCGATGCCTTGCAGGCCACGCGCGCGCGCCTCGAAAATCTGGGTATCTTTGCGCGTGAGCGCGTGGAGCTGACCCCTGCAGGCGAAAATTTCGACGCCACGCTGCATGCTGCGGAGCGCAATGGCTGGGGCGATTCCAAGCTGGAAGGCGCGATCGCGCTGCTGAGTGGACTGCCTTACCAGACGGTCTATCCCGAAGTCTACAATCTCGGACATCGCGCAATGAACTTCACATCGTTGCTGCGATGGGATTCCGAAAAACGCCGAGCCTTTGCCTCGTTTTCCACGCCCCTCTTCGACAATCCGGCTCGTCGATTGCAGATCTATTTCGACGCACGCAACGAAAACTGGAACCTGAGCAATACTTTTTTTGGCGCGGCCCCACCACTAGGCGACCTGAACTTGCGCCGAATTGCCGGCGGCATTGAACTGCATTCGGTCGCGAGCGGACGTTGGAGCTGGAGCACCGGCATGGAAGTCGCCAGCCGCTCGTTCCGCAATCTTCCAGGAATCGCCACAGCTGCGGAAAAGGCTTTCTTCACCGACGGCGATTCGTTTGCATATTGGCTTCGCGCGGACCGCTCGCTGCTGCGCGTGCCGGAGCGTCGCTTCACCCTGGACGCATCGGCGGAAGGAAGGATCGGTCGGACGTACGCCGACAATCTCGGACCGTTTGGCGCAACAAGCGGCGGGCTAGACGCGCACTGGCTGCCACGCGCTAGCGGCGACGACTACGAGATACGCATACGCGTTCACGTCGGGGCCGCGCTGGGCAGCGTGCCATTCGACGAGCTCTTCCAACTCGGCGTCGAGCGCGACAATGATTTGTGGTTGCGCGGCCACGCGGGCACCACCGGCGGCCGCAAGGGCGCGGCCCCGCTCGGCCGCCGCTATTTTCTGGCCAACTGGGAGATGGACAAGAACGTTTACAGCAACGGCCTGTTCACCGTTAAGCTCGGCCCGTTCCTAGATACCGGCAGCATTGCTGATTCTTCCGGGTTGTTCGGCGCGCAACGCTGGCAGTGGGACACCGGCGGGCAATGCAAAGTGCGACTGCTGGGAAGCATCACAGTAGTGCTGATCTATGGCCGCGACCTGCGTGGCGGGCGCAATCTTTTCTACGGCACCGCTCTTCGCTGAAGCGGGCCGGGCCGACTGATTTGCACTCTCATTTTTCTTGGCCCTGCGTCCAACCAGACAGTAGGATGTTTGCATCAATCCATCGCAAATTCGCAACGCACCAGCAGACAGAAAGAGGACATCATGGCCGCGCGCCGCTTTTCCGCAACCCTGATTCTCGGTTTTGCAATTCTTGCGTCGCTCTTCGCGGCGTTCACCGGAGGCCACCGCCTGCTGGCCGCGGACGAACCTGCGCACGGCTATGAGGCCGCCAATCTCGACCGCACCTGCAAACCTTGCGACGACTTCTACCAATTCGCGGTGGGCGGGTGGCTGAAAAACAATCCCATTCCACCGGAATTTCCGGAGTGGGGCAGCTTTATCACCTTGGCGGATAAGAATGAACAAGCCTTGCACGGCATCCTAGAAGCCGCTGCGGCGAATACTTCCGCCGCTCGCGGTTCGAACGAACAAAAGATCGGCGACTTCTACGCGAGCTGCATGGACACAAAAGAAATTGATGCGCAGGGACTGAAGCCGATTGACGCCGAGCTGGCCGCCATTGAAGCGATTCATGACACAGCCGGGCTAATCGACACCGGTGGCAAGCTGCAAGCCAAAGCTGTCAGTGTGCTCTTCAACTTCGGCTCCGACCAGGATTTCAGGGACAGCTCCAAAGTCATCGGAGAGGCGAATCAGGGCGGCCTGAGCCTTCCGGATCGCGACTACTACACGCGGGATGACGAGGAATCCAAAAAGCTGCGTCAGCAGTTCGTGGAGCACGTCACTAAGATGCTCGTTCTGGCAGGCGATTCGCAGGAGAAGGCCGCCGCGGAAGCAAACACAGTTCTGAGCATTGAGACATCCCTCGCGAAGGCTTCCATGACCAATGTGGAGCGCCGCGATCCCGAGAAGATCTACCACAAGATGGGCGTCGCGGACGCGCAAGCCTTGACCCCGCACCTTTCCTGGGACGGTTATTTCCAAGCAGTAGGCAGTCCGAAGCTCACGGAGATCAACATCGGACAGCCTGATTTTTTCAAAGCCCTCAATGGCATGCTGACCAGCGTTTCGCTTGCCGACTGGAAGACGTACTATCGCTGGCAGCTCGTCCATCGTTCAGCCGGGCTTCTCCCTGACCCTTTCGTGCAGGAGAATTTCGGTTTCAATGGCCGCATTCTCACCGGCTCCAAGGAAATTCGCCCGCGCTGGAAGCGTTGCACCAGCGCCACGGATCAACAGTTGGGGGAAGCTCTCGGCCAGGTCTATGTGCAGAAATATTTTCCGCCGGAAGCGAAAGCCCGCGCACTGGAGCTGGTGCACAATTTACTCGCGGCCCTCCGCGACGATTTGCAAACGTTGCCGTGGATGAGCCCGGCCACGCGCAAGGCCGCCATCGAAAAACTGGAAGCCTTCACTATCAAAATCGGCTACCCGGACAAATGGCGCGACTACTCCGCGCTGAAAATCGATCGCGGCTCTTACATCCACAATGTTTTTCGCGCAGCGGAATTTGAAAACGCGCGCGACCTCGCAAAAATCGGCAAACCTGTCGACCGCGGCGAGTGGGGCATGACCCCGCCGACCGTCGACGCCTACGACAACCCGCAGCTCAACGAAATCGTATTCCCCGCTGGCATCCTGCAGCCACAGTTCTACGACCCGAAGCGTGACGACGCTTACAACTACGGCGCCATCGGCGCGGTCATTGGCCATGAAATCACGCATGGCTTCGACGACCAGGGCGCACAGTTCGACCCTCGCGGCAACCTGAGAAATTGGTGGACGCCCGAAGACCTGAAGAGCTTCCAGGAGCGCGGCGAGTGCGTGGCCAAACAGTTCGATGGCTATGAAGTCGAGAAAGGCTTGCACGAAAACGGCAAGCTGGTCGAAGGCGAAAGCATCGCGGACCTGGGTGGAGTGACATTAGCGTACGCCGCTTTCCAGAAATCGCTGCACGGCAAACCAGGCGAGAAGGACGCCAACGGATTCACTCCCGAGCAGCGCTTTTTCCTAGGTTTCGCAGAAAATTGGGCCGTCAACGTCCGCCCCGAGCTCGCGCGGCTTCAAACCAACACCGATCCGCATCCCTTGCCAAAGTTTCGCGCGAATGGGCCGCTCTCTAACATGACGGAGTTTGCCAAGGCGTTCGGCTGCAAGAAAGGCGATGTCATGGTGCGCGGGCAAGTTTGCAAAATTTGGTAGGAAACTCGACACCGATCGCCGTCCTGAAGATTCCGACCAACTATCCAGTCCTGTCGAGAATGTTGGGCCGGCGCTAGTGACGGGCCTGAAGGTTCGATATCCCGGATTGGCGCAGACGCGGCGCGAGACGCTCCGCAAGGAAAAAGCCACCGAAGAGAAGGGTGCTGTAGACCGCGTCGCCCGCGAGCGTGTTCCAGAAGAATGGCACGCCGGCAAGGTAGCACGTCATGAGGCCAGCATCTGTGCGCGGGTAGCTGCTCAGAAGGGCCCACACGCCGAAGTTGGTGATCAGGAAAAATTGCAGAGAACCGAGGAAGGTGGCTCCCCCGATGCGGAGAAGATTGTGTTTTTGAATCAAGAGGCGGCCGATCAACACGCTGACCAGAAAGCTGGCGTATACCAGCGGGCTCAGCTTGTTGAAGCCGATGATGAGGTCCGTGGCGAGCATCACCAATATCGGCAGCAGAAAGGCCACGCGGCGGTCGTGCACCATTGCGCCTGAGAACAGAGCGATCGCGCCAACCGGAGTGAAGTTCCAGGGATGCGGCGCGAGACGCAGGGCCGCGGCAAAGACGATCATGCCGAAGATGAGAATGGTGCGGAGCAGCGCTGCCTCTTTCTCGGATTTTTCCATATTCACTTTGTCTCTCCTTTGGCCAGGGTCAAGCCTGGCCTCTGCTATTGCTATTTGCTTGCCAAGCTGGGGCGCAGCGATGCTGCGCCCTACGCCGGATTCGGATGGGAGCAAATCGCAATAGATGAACGAATCGCGCTCGACCACTTTTCCGGCGCGAACGGGA
>Ga0210404_10000612_pt1 | contig 17428 bp, 11 predicted proteins | sample IncBWH28MmetaG_FD_155455 | JGI IMG/M metagenome (GOLD analysis project Ga0210404, IMG submission 155455) | Forest soil microbial communities from Barre Woods Harvard Forest LTER site, Petersham, Massachusetts, United States - Inc-BW-H-28-M | ecosystem: Environmental > Terrestrial > Soil >... | reverse complement strand
AATCTTCATGTTTACCCTGTTCAATAATTTTACCACCTTCTAAAACGATAATGTTGTCCAGATGTTTTAAAGTTGAAAGACGATGGGCGATTACTATTGAAGTTCTATTATGCATTAATTTATACAAGGCTTTTTGTATAGCTTGTTCACTTACGCTATCAAGAGCGCTTGTTGCCTCATCAAGAATGAGCAAGGGGGCATTTTGTAATAGAGCCCTTGCTATAGCGATTCGCTGACGCTGCCCGCCTGATAGTTTGACACCACGTTCACCGATAATAGTATCAAGTTGTTGTGGCAATTTTTCAATGAAATCAGTTGCTTGTGCTTGCTCAAGCGCAAGAGCGATTGCTGCTTCATCGGCATCTGGGCGAGCATAGAGAATGTTATCTCGCACACTACGGTTAAACAAGTTTGTATCTTGTGGAACAAATGAGCTAAAGCTCCGAATAAATGCAGGTCCATGGTCTAGAGTGCTTTCGCCATTCAGTAAGATTGTTCCACTTGCGGGTTCATAAAAGCCTAACAATAATCCAACTAGAGTGGACTTGCCGGCACCGCTATGTCCTACAACACCTACTTTTTCACCTGGTTTAATACGGAGATTAATGCCATCGAGCACTGCTATTTCTTGTTGCTCCGGATAGACGAAGCTGAGATCTTTTAATTCCAAACCGACTGACTCTGGTCGTTTCATAAAGTTTTGATTAGTAGATACCTGCCGTTCATCTTCAGCTTGTAATCCATCTAAGGCATTTTGGATTGTCCCAAAGGTACGATAATAATTATCAAGCGCCCACGCTAGTTGCCATAAACTACTACTCGCATCACCAAAATAAGCAACAAAGAGTACAATTCCACCAATCTGAATAATGCCCTGACTATACAATACGACAACGAGAAAGAGTGCAAGAACACTCACTAAAGCAGCACTTTGACCCTTTACTGTATTAGTAATTAAATTTTGCTGCCAAGAAGCACGCCAACGCTGTACAATATATTTCTGCTGATTAGTAAGTAGTTGACTCTCGTTTTGTCTTGCTCCAAAAACTCGTACACTAACGTGGTTGCTAACTGAATCAACAACAATACCAGATGCTTTACTCGTTTCATCACTTTGTAACGCAACTAAGTGACCAAAGCGTTTACCACGTTTGACATTATAACTAAACAATGCAATCAGCCAGATTACGAATAACAAGGCAAGAGACCAATGTACCGTTAGTAAAAAGATCGCAGAGATTATCAAGCCGACTACTCGGCCCCATACATTCCAAATGGTAGTATCAACAAATTCATTGGTCGTCTGAGCAGTTTGATTAATCCAGTGGCCAATACGTCCGCTACTAGAGTTGACGAAAAACGAATAGGGTTTCTTATGGATTGCTACAAAGAGATTTAAACGGACGCTTTCAATCATTTGTGGTTTGAACGTTTGCATCAAGAGTTCACCAAGTCGCCAAAGAACTTCATCAAGTAAACGTAAAACAGCATAAGCAATTATTAACCCCCAAATATAATTATTGACTTTATGTGTTTTACTTAGTTCGTTTATGATTGCTGAGATCATTACAGGAGAGGCTGTCCATGCCAAAATACCTAAAAATGTTAACAAGAAAAAGAGAATAGTCTTACCTTTATAAGGACTAACCATTTGCTTGAGTAATTGCAAGGTAGATTTGGGGATTCCAGATTCATTTGTGCTAGGTGATTTGACTATATTTTTCATCTCCTAATAATAACAGAATTGCAACAAAAATAGTATTTCTACTGACATAAATAAGATATTTTGTAATTCGCTAGAAGAATATTGCAGTATAAGAGGTATGCCTATTTTATCATTGATAATGATTTTTATATATCTTTCAGCGTAAATGCTTTTTTTGTTGAGTAGGTAACAGGCCAGAATCCATGCTTGTCCAAGTTGTTTTTATTTTTACTTACTATCCTAGCAAATTGAACAAAGCAAAGAGTTAAACAAAGAGATAGAGGGTAGCGTAAAAAAGTTTTGAATAATCCTTGATATTTTTGTTTTCGAGGAATAATATATTCTTGAAGAATAGAACGGCCGAATATATTGGTAAATGTGACAATATCCTGTTTGTCTCCTCTACTAAGAGAAGAAATATAATCTGCAAGAGTTTCAGGTTGTCGATAATAGACTAGGGCATTAACAATAAATTTAAATGACCCACTTTTATTTTTGTTTTTGACAGAATGGTAGAGATATTCAGCAATTTGATGAATTGTTTGAGGAATAGTAATCTGTTTTACAAGATCATTTCTGATAGCAAATGCTCCTCCTCTTAAACTCAAGATGGTATCGCCATTTCTTATTCTCATTCTTATTTCTAGCCACATTTTTTCCCATGTATATAAAAGGCGTCCAACAAATGTTTTGGAGTTAATTGGTTGCACATTCAGTCCAGCGATAAGTGTTTTTTTACTGTTAAATGCATGGACAAGATTTTCTAATGCTCTTGGTGATCCTAAAAGCATATCTGTATCAATGATGACTAAAATATCACTTGTATTTATTTTGAAGATTTCCATAATACGGTTTGTTCTCCCTTTACGTATTTTGTGGTCTATAACAAGGAGATGTTTATTTTTAAAAGATTTTGCTATTTTTGTTGTATTGTCAGAGCTGCCATCTGAGTTAATGATTATTTTATCGAGATGATAAGACAATTGTTCTTGATTTAGTAGAGATTGTAAAAAATTACCAATCATATTCTCCTCATTTAAAGCAGATGTTCCAATTGAGATAGTAGGTAAGTTTTTATTATTATTTTTATTCATATACTTGTTTAGTCGTTTGAGTGACTGGAAGGATATCAGTAAAAGATTTTCTACTTTTAAATATAAAAAGGATTGAGAAGCTATATGAAATAAAATAGAAAGGGTTTGTTCTCAAAAAACGTAATGCGCATTTTATGCGGAAATTAAAAGGTTTATTGTACATTTGTTCAACTAAAGCTTTGGGGAAATATTTGTACACTGCATAGATTCCTGAAGCAACTTTTCTTACTTCTTTTTTGATATCACTATATGTCTCAGGTGATTTATATTTGCAAACAGCATCAATTGCAAATTCGTTTTTGAGTCCTTTATTTTTGCAAAACAAATGCAGATAGACGTCTTCAGGGACTTCCCTTTGCCATCTGAATGCTTTGTATAAATTTTTTCTTAGTGCACGACCGCCACGACCTGATGTAATCCATGAACGAAGCTTTGGTTGTCTAATGAGTTCTTCATTATAAACGGTAAATTGTTGAGAGAAAACATTACCTATAAAAGATTTAGCAACTTGTGGTTTTTCGTTACCTTGGACGAGAACAATATCTTTGTCCATAATCATTGGTTTGAGTAAGTTTGCAATCCGATCTGAACCTTCTGGAAGCGTATCTGCTTCAAGAATGATCAGCACATCTGAATTTGTTGATTTTATAATTTGGTTTTGTGCTACTGATTGTCCGAGTCTTTTGTTATTCTTAATAAGAAAGATTTTAGGGTTTTTAAAAGATTTACTTATTGATTCTGTATTATCTGTACAGGCATCCGAGACAATAATTATTTTTTGCAAAATAAAACCATTCTCTTTTTGGGAGAGTATTTTTTTAATAAGGAGTTTGATATTCTTTTCTTCATTATAAGCAGGTATTCCTACAGTAACAGTTAACTTTTTATTTTTCATAGACAGTCTCACTTTTTTATTAGGAGAGTATTATTTTTTAAAATATTTTTGTAATAAATTCCTGCATGAAGGATAAAGACAATAATAGCTGCTGTTATCCAGCCACCGCTTACGATATAGGTAAAAGAGCCGAGGGTAACATTGCTGAAAGAGATATAGAGTAATTGAAAAAAACCGACTGCAAAAAATACGAGAGGGAAGATGTAATACTTTTTTAGTATATAGTAATCAGAGACTATCTTTCCAAGGACAAAACAACTTATTGCAAACGTTGTTATTGGTAAATATTGTATAATTGTTGTTGCTTTGGAGCCGAAGAGAAAAGGAGCTGTTAAAGAGCTTAAGAATCCAAAAAGAATAAAAAAAGGAAGAATTAAAAAGACTGTTCCCAAAAAGACCTTTTTGAGAATATAGCTTGTATCTTGGTTACGACCTTCATACCTACTTACGAATGGAGCAATAAGGGGTGATATGAGTGATCCAACAAAAAAAATTATTTTTGTGATGACCGAAATTAATCCATATCGTCCCGCATCCGTTGTGGATAAGAAATGTTTTGCTAAAATAACATCAAAACTCAGTAATATTATCTGAGAGAAGCTTGAGAACAGTATCGCGGAAAATAGTACTTTAGGGAATGATAATGAGCCTTTCGGTAATAAGGGAAGTTTAGTTGGATTTTTTTCAATAAAATACCATCCTAAGAGGAATGAACAGAAAAAAGCAATTGGAATAATGGTAAATGTCCAATAATGAAATCCAATGAAGACTAGAATAAACGCTCCAAGTAACTTGAACAATGGTTCAAAGATTGAAAGAATTGATAGACGAATAAATTTTAATCTTGATGATAATAATCCTCTATCAGCTGAGTATCCAAACGAGACAATAAAGATAAAAGCGCATAATAGTACTGGCAGAAAATTCCCTATATGGAAATATGAAGTGATGAGAGGTGTCAAAAAAAGCCAAATTAAAGTGATTAAGAAAGTAAAAAGAAAAGAATTCAAACGTATTTTTTTCCAAAAATGGTAAGCAGTAGCATCGTTAGATTTTCCTATAAGATATCCAGTTTTATAATTAACAACTGTGCCAAAGGCGCCAGAAATAGTAGTTATGCAAATAAGAATTCCGTTGATAAAATTGATAAGGGCAAATTCTTCAAAATTAAGTATTCTACCAAGGAATATACTCATACCAAGGTTGAGAATTCCTCCTAATCCTCCTGCGGCAATGTAGAGACTCTCTTTTCTTATATTGCGTAATAATAGTTTGTGGATTGGAGCAAATAATCTTAGAAGCATTTTCATAATATAGGTTATTTTATCATATTAAGCCACATTCTACAATTAATATAGTATCAGAAAATAAAAGCAAATGATGCATGTCAATACTCTTAATAATAGCAACCAAAACAATAGTCATTTTGAAAGAATTATATAATTATATATCTCAAATATTCTTGTATTTATGTTATACTATTTACAATTAAATTTAATTGATTCTCCTCCTCATAAAAGCATTCTTATTTTTTTCAAGAAGAAAATCTTTGCTTTTTATATCTCTGGCTGCTCAACTTAATAAAAAGCGCGATAGACAGAAGACATGATATTAAGCTGAAGTAAAGATTATAGTTTTATTATTAGGATGAGTTCTTGAAAAATTCACATTAAGTCTATGTATACAAGATTAGTTATTGTTAAATTAGTTGTATTTATTGCAGCTTTTACAAGTTTGTTTTTTGCTGTTCGATTAAGCAATATACTTCCCCAGTCACAGCTGAATGCAGATTTAAGATCAATTCCAGTTCTCTATGGTGTTGGTAATTTTCTTTTCAGTATTATTTCTGGTTTCGTTATTCAACAACAATGGCGTAAATGGGATATCCTTATGGATGCATCTAGTGGAGAAGTTAGTATGCTTAGACAATTATATATTGTAGCGCATCATTTTTCTGTAAAAGAGCGGAATATGATACGGTTTCACATTTATCGTTATTTAGATATTCTAATAAAAAGTAGAAAAAATAAGGATTTACGATTCAGATCTAAAAAAGTTGATGAGGCTTTAATTCGTATTGAAGATACAATGTTTGTTGTTTCCAAACGTTACCCTGATATTGGTACATTTAATTTTACGTATCTTACACGAGCGATGGAGTACCGTGAAATTAAATTGCAAAGTAGTGTGCATAGATTACCTTTACCAATTAGAGTATTTCTTTCATTTACAACAGGAGCAGTTATTGTTGGATCGCTTTTTTTGCCATTTGTTAATCTTATATACAACTATTATTTTACGTTAGTAGCAGCATCTATAGCTTTTGGTATTATCCTTATCGTTGATGATTTTGATCATCCCTTGCAGCCTGGTATTTATTATTTATCTGTTGATACGTATAGAAATTTGCGCAATGAGATACGGAATAAACTTGAATATTATGCTTTTGATTTTGTAAAAGCTGAAGCATATGAATTGGCAAAAGGCCATAATGCATAAACAGTGTAGATAGTCTTCAAATATCCCGTAGATCAGTGTATAGTAAAGAATATCCATGCAAGATTCATTTACTACACCAATGATGAAACAATATAGTGATATAAAAAAGCAATATATAGACTGTTTGCTTTTTTATCGAATGGGAGATTTTTATGAATTATTTCTTGAAGATGCTCATATCGGCGCGCGCATATTAAATATAACACTTACAGGCAAGGCGAATGGAAAAGGTAAAAGAATACCTATGGCTGGTGTTCCTTATCACGCGGTTGATGCGTATCTTGCTAAATTAGTAAAGGCAGGATATAAAGTAGCAATTTGTGAACAATTATCTCCACCGAATAAAAAGGGTTTGGTAAGACGTGATGTTGTCCGTGTTGTAACTCCTGGAACAATGCTTGATGAAAAAGCGCTCGAGAAGAAAGAACACAATTACCTTATTAGTTTAGCAATTGATGCAAAAAAGGTTGCGCTGACAATTGCAGATGTTTCAACTGGTTATTTTGCAACAACTGAGATTGTTTCTGATTCAAAAGAGCAAATCATTATTGATGAACTAGCGAGAATTCATCCAAAAGAATGTATTTTGTCAGAACAGCTTTATAATGATCCCGTATTTTTACAGTTATTAAGGATTGAAAAAGGAATGAATATTTTCTCTTATGCTGAGTGGGATGTCTATGCAAATGAAGCCGAATCATTCTTGCAAAAACATTTTGGTACAGCGACATTAGCAGCGTTTAGTTTAGAAAACAAAAAATTAGCACAACAAACTTCTGCTGTTATGCTTGGATATCTTCAAGAGACACAAAAAGGTCCGGTGCAGCATATTAAAAAGATTGATAACTATTCAACCCAAGATTATTTATTACTTGACCGGTCAACAATTTTGAATCTCGAGCTCTTTACGACAATTAGAGAACATGATAGTAAAGGTACACTTTTATCACTGATGGATCAGACAGTGACTGCGATGGGAGGGCGTTTGCTCAAAGAATGGATGCTAAAACCTTTACTTGAGAAAAAAACTATTGAGAAGCGTCAATCTGCAGTCGCTGAGTTTTTAGAAAAACAGTCACAAAGGCAGGAACTGTATGAGTTGATTAAAGAAGTCAGTGATATTGAACGGTTAATTTCACGATGTTCTGTTGGATTGGGAAATGCTAGAGATTTAGTAAATTTAAAAAGTTCGCTTATTATCGTTTTACAGATTAAAAATAAATTAAAAGGATTTGAGAATAGCTTAATAAAAGAATTGGCAAGTAAGATAACGGAGTCAAAAATTTTCGGGATTGATGCAATTATAGATTTAATCAAAACAATTATTGTTTCTGAACCTCCAATAAGTATTCGTGAAGGAGGAATGATTCAGATAGGTATAGATGAGGACTTAGATAAGTTGCGTAAAATCGTCAGTGGCAGTAGAGATTGGCTTGTTGCATTAGAACAGAAAGAGAAAGAAAAGACGGGAATTGGTTCACTCAAAGTGCGTTTTAATCAAATATTTGGATTCTATATTGAAGTAAGCAAGTCAAATTTGGATTTAGTTCCAGCTACGTACATGCGGAAACAGACATTGGTAAATGCTGAGCGTTTTATTACAGCTGAATTAAAACAACAAGAGGAAATCATTTTGTCTGCAGAAGAAAAAATTTATGAAATAGAGTTTCGGATTTTTCAGGAAACATTGCACAAAACTTTAGAAAAGGTTGCAATACTGCAGGAAACAGCACAAAGTATTGCTGCGATTGATTGTCTATTAAGTTTTGCCAATATTGCTGAAAAATATCAGTATATTAGACCAGAGATGAATTCATCCGGTGAGATGAAGATAAAAAATGGTCGGCACCCTGTTGTAGAAACCTTGCTACTAGATAAACAATTTGTTCCTAATAATGTTTTTTTAGATAGTAATAAACAACAGTTATTGCTTATTACTGGTCCAAATATGGCTGGGAAATCAGTATATATCCGTCAAAACGCTCTTTTAGTTTTGATGGCTCAGATGGGGTCGTTTATCCCCGCGGATGAGGCACATATTAGTTTGGTCGATCAAATTTTTGTCCGCTCAGGTGCTTCGGATGTAATCACATCGGGACTGTCGACATTTATGGTGGAGATGGTTGAAACTGCACATATTTTACATCATGCGACGAGTAAAAGTTTAATAGTAATGGATGAAATCGGTCGAGGTACAAGTACATATGACGGGATCAGTATTGCATGGGCAGTTGCAGAATATTTAGTGACAAATGGAAAAGAAAAACCTAAGACACTCTTTGCAACACATTATCATGAATTACAGGTGTTGGAAGAGCGACATTCAGAACAAATTCGTAATTATCACATGGCAGTTAGTGATGAGCAAGGAGAGCCAGTTTTTCTTCATACAATTTTGCCTGGTGGGGCATCACATAGTTTTGGTGTGGCAGTTGCAAAGCTTGCTGGTATTCCTGATCCGATTATCAAACGTGCGAATGAATTATTGGAGGAGTTGGAAAAACGAGATGATAAGCAGCAAGAGGTAAGTTCAAGAAAAATTTATGCACCACAGCAGATTAATTTGGCGGATCGTCTTATCCATAAAGAATTGGAACAACTGGATATTGCACAAATAACACCATTGGAGGCACTTAATATTCTGGCTGCATTAAAAGAAAAATTGCAATTGTTTACAAAAGAAAATATAAAATATTTGGAAGCTGATTGATATGCTATGGTATCTATACAAAAAAATATGAAGAAAATACATCAATTATCTCCTCAGGTAGTTTCACAAATTGCTGCAGGTGAAGTTATCGAACGCCCTATGTATGCAGTGAAAGAATTAATTGAAAATGCACTTGATGCGGGAGCAGATTCTATCATTATCCATATTGAAGAGAGCGGTTTAAAGAAAATTGTCGTTACTGATAACGGCGAAGGAATGCATTCTGAAGATTTGAGGGAAAGTTTTAAACCTCATACAACAAGTAAAATTACGAAGGCTGATGAATTGTCTCAGATAAAAACAATGGGATTTCGGGGAGAAGCTTTATCAAGTATTGCGGCTATCAGTCGACTATCTATTAGTAGTAGAACATCAGATAGTCCAGTCGGGACAAAGGTCATCATTAATGATGGTAAATTAGAAAAAATTACACCTGTTGGTATGCCGGTGGGTACAACAGTTACTATTGACCATTTATTTTACTCTTTTCCAGCACGAAAAAAATTTCTCAAAGCACTAAGGACGGAATTGAAGCACGTGATTGATTTGGTAATTAACTATGCACTTTGTTATCCTGAAATTCATTTACAATTAGCACATAATAAAAAAAATCTTCTTGATTTGCCAAAATCTTCTGAGCCAGTACATCGTATCGAAAAACTCTTAGGAAAAGATATTTTTTCATCTCTTATTCCAATTTCTTTAAGCGATTCATATATAACAATTTCTGGATATTTGGCTAAGCCATCTATTACAACTCGAACTCCAAACAAACAGTTTTTCTATATTAACAATCGTGCGATAAGCGACAAAGGAATTTCATCGGCAGTAAAATCAGCATATGGTTCATTACTTGCTAATGTTGTATCTCCTGTTTGCCTTTTATATTTTTCGTTGCCTTTTGAAATGGTTGATGTGAATGTCCATCCGAGGAAGGAGTATGTACGTTTTGTAGATACTCCATTATTGTATGAAGCAATTAAAAGAGCTGTTCGGCAGTCGCTTGCTCGCTATGATTTGACGCCGAGTACTAGTTTCGAAGCATTATTTTTAGGTGATGCTGTGGGTAGCACTGAATCCTACGCTGGGAGATTGATGAAGGAAAAAAAATTACCATGGGAGTTATCAATAAAAGTAGATTCTGCATCAGTTACGCAACTGCATAATTTATATTTATTAGCTGCTTCAAATAACGGTTTTATATTAATTGATCAACATGCAGCTCATGAACGAATTCTTTTTGAACAATTTTTAACTGAGTTTGCTAAAGAAAAAAAGAATCTTAACGTATTTCATGTTCACAAACCTGGAGCTTTCAATTTAAGTCTTTCAGACAGTCTCTTGCTAAGAGAAAATTTGCAACTCTTTCAAGATTTGGGATGGGGAATTGAATATTTTAAAGGAACAAGTTTCGTTTTGAGGAGTTTACCAGTTTTATTTCAAGATAGAAATTATATTAAACTTCTCAGAGAGATTCTTGAAGATTTACGAGTGAATAATCAAGTGCAAAAAATTGATTCACTCTCTCAAAAAATGATCGCTTATATTGCTTGTCGAGGTGCTGTTAAAGCGGGAGATAGACTGACAAAAAATCAGGCAAAAGAATTACTCGAACAATTAGAAAAAATTCCCAATAATGCAACCTGTCCTCATGGCAGACCAACAAAAATTTCTATTGATTTGAGAATGATTCATCGACTCTTTAAAAGATAAATTGTATGTTTAAAGATACTATTTTACAGAGATTAATAAAAAAATATCCGAAACCTCATTTTGAAGATCGGAGTGAATTTTTTATGAGGGAACTGATAAAATCTGTTATTTCACAACAACTTTTAGTAAAGGCTTCCGACACTATTTTTTCCCGTTTTGTTGCACTTTTTTCAAATGGAAAATTTCCTACTGCAACGACAATTTTAGGTATGAATGATGAAGAAATGAGACATGCTGGATTATCGTATGCAAAAGTTACCTATGTAAAATCAATTGCCAATGCATTTATGAGCGATTTAATTGATATCGGAAAAATGAGAAAACAATCTGATGAAGAGGTTATCGCAGAACTTACACAAATAAAAGGAATAGGGAAATGGACTGCTGAGATGATTCTTATTTTCACACTCAATCGTCCTGATGTATTTTCGATAGGCGATTTAGGTCTTCGTCGAGCGATAGAAAATCTCTACGGCATTACTGATAATCATGAAATGATAAAGCTTTCAGAGACATGGAGACCATACCGGTCAACAGCATGTTGGTATCTATGGAGAAGTTTAGAAAATAAAAATAAGTCTGTTTAGAAGCAACAAACTGTTTGCTATAACTAAAATTTTCCTCTATAATAAAAGGCTACAATTATGGATAAAATCACAATTAAAGGTGCACGGGAGCATAATCTTAAGAATCTCGATTTAGAGATTCCAAAAAATAAGTTAGTAGTTTTTACTGGTTTGTCTGGTAGTGGGAAGTCATCGTTGGCATTTGATACTGTCTATGCTGAAGGACAGCGTCGATATGTCGAAAGTTTATCTTCTTATGCAAGGCAATTTCTCGGAACGATGAAGAAACCGGATGTTGATCTAATTGAAGGGCTTTCACCTGCGATTTCCATTGATCAGAAGTCAACAAGTCACAATCCACGTTCAACTGTCGGAACTGTTACCGAAATTTATGATTATATGAGATTACTTTTTGCTCGTATTGGTCATCCACATTGTCCTAATTGTGGACGGGAGATTGCTCGACAATCAAAAGAACAAATTGTTACATCTGTTTTAAAATTGCAAGAAACTCATAAAATACTAGGAAGAAATGATGTTCGCATTTTAATTTTAGCTCCTTTAGTTAAAGATAGACGAGGAGAATATACTGATTTATTTACAAGTTTGCTAAAGCGAGGTTATAGCAAAGTGAGAATTGATAGGAAAATTTATAACTTGACTGATGATTTTGTACTTATTAAAACTAATAAGCACACAATAGAACTTGTTCTTGATGCAATGGTGTTAAGCAACGATACGGATCGAACTCGTCTCTCAACTAATATTGAGCAGGCGCTTCAATTTGGTGATGGTGAGATGATTGTTTCAATTATTAATGATGCCTCATTCACCTTACCGGAAAAGCCTGAAAAGATGGATGATCAACTTTTTTCTGAGAAATTTGCTTGTCCTGTTTGTAATATTTCACTTCCTGAAATTGAGCCGCGTATCTTTTCATTTAACACCCCACATGGTGCATGTCCAGCGTGTGCTGGTTTAGGACGGGTATTAAACGCAGATCCTGAATTGATTTTTAATGATAATTTAACGATTAATGAGGGAGGAATTGTGCCATTTTTCAATATCGGTACGAGTGATACATGGTTTTCACGAACATTTAAAACATTTTGTGATGAAAATGATATTCCATTGACTAAGCGGGTAGGTGAATTGAATGAAGAACAGAAGCATTTGTTGCTTTTTGGTACCGGTGGCAAAAAATATTTAGTTGAAGGTGAAAATCAATTTGGTAGAGACACTGTCATCGAAGAATCATTTCGAGGTATGGCATGGGTATTAAAGCGCAAATATAACGAATCAGAGTCACAATTTCTTAAAACACAGATTGATAAATTTATGCGGTTTGATGTTTGTCCTGACTGTAAGGGAGGAAGATTGAAAAAAGAAGCTCTTTCAATTACTTTGCAGGATAAATCTATTATTGATGTTTCAGAATTATCGATTGAAAAATCTCTTGCATTTATTGCTGAATTACCGAAATCAATATCAAGCCGTGAAGAGGAAATTTCAAAAATGATTCTTCGAGAAATTCGAGAACGGTTACAGTTTCTTGTGAATGTTGGATTAGAATACTTAACACTTCAACGAGCTGCTTCAACACTTTCTGGTGGAGAAGCACAAAGGATACGGCTAGCGTCACAAATTGGATCAGGGTTGACTGGTGTTTTATATGTTTTGGATGAACCGTCAATTGGGTTACATCAACGCGATAATGCAAAATTGATTGATACATTGAAAAAGTTACGAGATTTAGGTAATACAGTTTTGGTTGTTGAACATGATGAAGAGACAATGGAAGCCTCTGATTATCTTTTTGATTTTGGTCCAGGAGCAGGAGAACAAGGTGGAAATATTATTGCTGCTGGTACCATTGAAGAAATAAAAAATAATAAAAATTCAATTACAGGAAAATATTTGTCTGGGAAAAAAAAGATACATGTACAAAACAGAGAAGCAGATTTCGAAGATGAGATTCCACAGTCAATTAAAATTATTGGTGCAACTGAGCATAATTTGAAAAATGTGACAGTTGAATTTCCGCTTAATAAATTAGTTGTTGTGACTGGAGTTTCCGGTTCAGGTAAATCAACATTAGTGAATGATATTTTATATCATGCTTTAATGCAAAAGAAAAATCCTTATCATCCTCAAAAACCTGGTAAATTTCTTGAAATGCAAGGACATGAAGCTTTGAAAAATGTTTTCGCAATTGATCAAGCCCCGATTGGTCGCACGCCACGTAGTAATCCTGCAACCTACACAGGGGCATTTACCTATATAAGACAATTATTTGCTACAACAAAAGAAGCAAAATTGCGTGGTTATGGATTAGGAAGATTTTCTTTTAATGTTAAAGGTGGCCGCTGTGAAGCCTGTGAAGGAGAAGGACAAATAAAAATTGAAATGCAATTTATGCCAGATGTTTATATTACTTGTGAAGTATGTCAAGGAAAGCAATATAATAATGAAGCATTAGAAATCTTATTTCATGATAAAAGTATCGCTGATGTTCTTTCGATGAGTGTTGCTGAAGCATTACCTTTCTTTTCTTTTATTTCTGGGCTAGGACATAGACTTTCAACGTTACAGGATGTAGGCTTGTCATATATTAAGCTTGGTCAGCCGGCTCCGACTCTCTCTGGCGGAGAAGCGCAGCGGGTGAAGTTAGCAACCGAGTTATCAAAAAGGGGAAGAAATGCACTATATCTATTGGATGAGCCGACAACTGGTTTGCACTTTGCCGATTTAGAGAAATTGCTTTATGTTTTGCGTCGGCTTGTTGATGTTGGTAATTCTGTAATTGTTATTGAGCATAATTTAGATGTAATAAAAAATGCTGATTATATTATTGATCTCGGTCCTGAAGGTGGCGAAAAAGGTGGAGAGATCGTCGCGACAGGAACACCTCAAGAAATTTCTGAAAATCCTAATTCCTGGACAGGCAAATTCCTCAAGAATGTACTAAAATAAAATGACTTTATGTTTAGAGGTAAATTCGCAACAGCACTACTTGTTTTTTTCTTTGGAATTATAGCATTATTTTACCCAAATTGCTCTTTTGCTGCTTCAAATTTTGTTACTGATTATCATGTTACCTATACTATTGATGAGAATGGGATTGCTCACGCTGTTGTAAATGGTACACTGACCAATACGACGTCTCAATATTTTGCAAGTTCCTATAGTATCCAATTAGGTTTTGATACGATAACAAATGTTGATGCACATGATGCTGGTGGACCTATTACACCACAAGTGACTAAAAATGGTGATGGATATGTTATAGCATTAAATTTTAACAAACAAGCGGTTGGCCTCGGAAGCAAACAGCAATTTGTTATTACTTTTGATACACCTACGATTGCACATCATTATGGTAGAATTTGGGAAATTGATATTCCGGGTATCTCAAATCCTGAAGATTTCTCTACATTTACTGTTGAATTAAAGACCCCGTCTTCATTTGGAACTCCTGCGTATATCAAGCCAAAACAAGCAGGGGATACACTAATTTTTGATAAACAAACACTCGGAAGATCTGGTATTTCACTTGCTTTTGGTGATACTCAAGTGTATAACTTTCACTTGGCGTATCACTTACGCAATCCTAATTTATATCCAATTACTATAACTATTGCCTTACCTCCATCAACCAATTATCAAGAAGTTTCAATTAATAATATAGATCCACAACCAAATAATGTCATAGAAGACAAGGATGGGAATTGGCTAGCACAATATTCTTTATCTTCAGTACAAAATATGGATGTGCTGGTAAAGGGTAATGCAATTATTCGTTTGGATCCTAAGCAGAATCCGATGTCTCCTGAAGCGTTAAGCGATTACATAAAACAACAGCCATATTGGGAAGTTTATAACGCTACAATTCAGCAGCTTGCTAGTCAATTACAAACACCGCAAGCAATTTATAACTATGTGAGTAATAAATTACATTATGATTTTTCTCGGGTGACAAGTAATCAACCTCGTTTAGGAGCATTTATTGCTTTACAACATGCACATTCTGCTGTTTGTCGTGAATTTACTGATTTGTTTATTGCACTTGCACGAGCTGCACATATTCCTGCAAGAGAAATTGAGGGGTTTGCCTATACAGATAATCCCAAACAACGTCCTCTTTCTCAGGAAAAAGAGATATTGCATGTATGGCCTGAATATTATGACAGCCAGAAGAAAATGTGGATAATGGTTGATCCAACATGGGGAAGTACCACTGGTGGGGTAGATTATTTTAATCAGCTAGATTTTGATCATTTTGCTTTTGTCATTAAAGGTGAAAATAGCACTTATCCTATTCCAGCTGGTGGATATAACTTTACTAATGATCCAATTGCAAAAGATGTACAAATAGGGTTCTCCACGGCAATATCTCAAGAGACACCATCTTTTGTATTAGATAGTTCACTTCCAAAAGAGATACCTGCAGGTCTATCAATACAGGGAAGTGTTATTATTAAAAATACTGGCTCTGTGTATGTTCCAGGTCAGATTATATATCTTTCATCAAGCACTTTTGTTCCTCATGCTCAAACATTACAAACAGCTGGAGTTCCACCTTTTGGTTCTTTAGTTGTTCCTATATCATTTAATCGAATGAATCCTTTGACTAATATGGAAGGGAATTATACAATACGAGTGGCAGGAATATCTATAACAAGACATGTTCAATCAAAAGTATTTTTTCTTACATCATTAGGAGGAGGGATAGCAATTGGTATACTCACGCTCATCATATTTATCTTTACCATCAAAAGCAGGGGTTTACGTTTATTCCGATAAGAATGGAATAGTTCTGTATGTCGGGAAAGCAATTGACCTAAAATCGCGCGTGTCGTCGTATTTTGTAAAAAGTGTGAAACTTGGAACAAAGACAAGAGTAATGGTTTCCCAAATAGAAACGATTACAATTACGATTGTTGAATCAGAATTAGAAGCATTGCTCCTTGAATCTTTTTATATCAAAAAATACCAACCGAAATATAATATCCGTCTCACTGACAACAAATCTTATTTGCGTATTCGTATTACTATAAAAGATGATTATCCAAAAGTATTACTTACGCGTCAGGAAGAGGATTCAAGATCAATTTATTTCGGTCCCTTTCCCAGTTCCTCGGCAGTTAAAGTAGTTTTAAAAATAATCCGCCGCATTTTTCCATTTCAGTCTGTATACAATCATCCAAAACGAATCTGTTTATATCATCATCTGGGTTTATGTCCTTGTCCGCCAATGTTTGATTCTTTTGAATTGAAAAAGATTTACAAAAAAAATATTAAAGGTATTGTTAGGATTCTTGAAGGTGAGTCAAAAATTATTATGAAAGAACTTGAAAAAGAGCGTGATCATTATAGTAAAGAAGAAGAATATGAAAAAGCACTGGCTATGCAGAAAAAAATAAATGCATTAAGTTTAATTACTACTCCATTTCATGGGCCATTTGAATATTCTATTAATCCAAATTTGCGAGAGGATATCAGACAGAAGGAACTTGATGGATTAATGAATGCGCTAAATGCAAACGGGTTTCGTTTAAAAAGTTTAAAAAGAATAGAATGTTATGATATCTCAAATATTCAAGGTACTAATGCCACAGGTTCTATGGTTGTCTTGACACATGGAGAAATCGACAAATCGCAATACAGAAAGTTTAAGATAAAAAGAAAATGGGATAAACGGATAGTTAAGGATCTACCAAACGATTTTGCAATGATGAAAGAAGTTTTACAGAGACGATTTAACCATGAAGATTGGCATTTTCCTGATTTAATAATTGTTGATGGTGGAAAAGGACAAGTTTCAAGTGCACTGCAAGCATTAGAAGCATGTAAAGTAACTATTCCTCTTGTTGGGCTAGCAAAGCGAGAAGAAACAATTGTTGTTCCACATAAGAGTGATTCTATTATATTTAATGAAATTTCTTTACTTAAAAATTCTCCCTCCTTACATTTAATCCAACGAATTCGTGATGAAGCACATCGATTTGCAATTACATATCATCGTAAGCTGAGAAGTGGTGCTGCTCTTGTTTCTTAGTTTAGGAAACAAATAATTTTGTGATATAGGATTATCTAAATGTATTACTGGCAAGAAAGAGGCCATATCATAGAAAATGAAACAATTTTTATCTCAGCAATATAAATTGTCTCTGACACAGAGGACAATATAGAAATTGAACTAGTCGCAAATAGTAGAAGCAAATCTGACTAACGAATTAGAGACTC